>Ga0326513_10003279_pt1 | contig 11784 bp, 3 predicted proteins | sample 2_2465_0518_D_FD_203654 | JGI IMG/M metagenome (GOLD analysis project Ga0326513, IMG submission 203654) | Bovine rumen microbial communities from UC Davis, California, United States - 2_2465_0518 | ecosystem: Host-associated > Mammals > Digestive system > Stomach > Rumen | place: USA: California... | reverse complement strand
TGCCATCCTGATCGATGACGAAATCGGGCAGATTGTCTTCATCAGGTATCAAGTTCAGAAGGAATATGTTCGATTCCTTTTCAGTGTCAGTCACGCCCTGTGCCCGCCTGCGTGCCCCAGCGGCAGAACCCTGAACAGAGCCTTTCACCGAACGGGTAAGTTCGCGCACACCGTCTACTGTTATGAGGTCGAACTCCGAACCGAAGTTAGAATGCTTGGTCATATAAACCTCGTAGTTGGCTACATGAGCTGCCACATTGCAGTAATACCACCAGCGTGCCATTATGTTCTGGCCTGGAGCTATTCTGCCAATGTCGAGCTTATTGAAGTTCATGTTAGACTGTACGCCATCGACAGTGCAATAGAGCTTCGTAAATTCAACCGGCAGGTTACATGCATTGTCGACGATTGTAGGATCGCTGGTCTCAATCTGCAGGTTGATAGCCTCACCGGCACCCTTGTTCTGGATGAGCAGAGCAAACTGCGCGGGCTCCCATGGTTCTACTTCCTCCGTCAACGGGTCGTCGCCAATGAAGTCGCGTTGCACGAAATAAGTAAGGTGTAGGTCAGGTGACGGGTTCACGGTGAGCTTTGTAGGCGTTACTTCGACGGTGACCAGTTTGCCGTCAGCCACGTTACGATAGGTCACAGTACCTCCGAAGAGATACTCCACGGGTTCTGTGGGTGCAGTCTCCTTAGAGGGGACATAGAGTACAAGTGCTTCGCCAGCCTTGTCGCTGTCCAGATCCCAACGGTCTTTTCCTTCCCATAAGCCTGTGCCTTTCGTGGTGATGCTGAACAGGTCGGTAGCATCCGTGCCGTCAAGCCGCTTCACATTGGGTGTCATCATCACGTCCTCAATAGCGTTCATCTGCAGGTTCTCAACCTTCAGCGAGCCCTTGAAGGCCTCACGCTCTAACAGGAACTTCTGCTCGAACTGCAGACGGATGCGGTTGTCGATGGACTTGGTATAGTCGCGGACAACGATTTCCGGTTCACGCGAACCAATACTGCCTAGATCGTTAAGGACGAAGTCTGAGCCTCCCAAGGCCCCTCCTGATGATGGCGGGAGGTATTTTCCGAAGTTACGCCCTTCCATGTTGCTTCCGGCCATGGGCATACCGCCTCCTGGCAGGATAATGATTTCGCCATATCCCATGGTACACATATAGGTTTCGCTACCCCAGTGCATATCGCCGCGCATCTTATAGGCATAATGCATTTTGATATATCCCAGATAAGTCTTCTGAGCATCCTCAGGACCAGTGAATTCGACAGTGACATCATAGCTCTCGTTAGGATAGATAATCGACGGATAGTCGCTCTTCACCTCGAAAGACACACCATCAACATTTGGGAATTCCAAGAACGGCGTGTAAGCTGTCAAGCGTCCTTTGTTGGTCAGCGTGATACTAAAGGCATGCTGCCCCCTACCCCACGTTTGGGGCAGATCAGGCACAACGATGGCCTGTGGGATGTCGGGCACGATATCCATCAGCAGCACCGTCTTGTATTCATCCGTCACCGTAGTGCGTTCAACGGTATAGGTAATCTTCACCGTCTCGTAGTTGAGGAACACCTCTAACGGATTGTCCACACCAGGTTCCACGGTGATGGTCTTCTCGGCATAGAAGTGGTTGGGAGCCGTCACGTAGACATAGTACGTACCTTCCTTCAACTTGTTTGTTTCATAGTCTGTAGCAAAAATACCATCCTCACCTGTCGTACCAGTGATGGCCACCTCGCCGTTGAAGGCATTGGTTACCCTAACCGTGGCACCGCTGACATGAGGACCGTTGCCATCGTCAGCCCCCAAAGTGTAAGCATCGACCACATCAACCACAAGCCGTCCGATGTCAGTGCTTACCACCGTACACTTCACTTTCACGTCAAGTTTGTCACCATTCTCTGGCGTCAGTCGTACGAGGGCTTCATAGGTGCCGTCGACTATCAGGTTCTCATTGCCTGTGAGATTCAACGTCACCGTAGCCTTGCCGTCCTTGTCTATCGAGGCTAACTGCGTCGAAGGCAGCGACAGCCACGACTGTCCCGAAGAGCATTCCACCCGGATGCTGCCCGATTCTTTCAGTCCAATGTTCTCGACATTCAGTGCCACCTGACGCTGTCCCAAGCGGTAGAGCGTGGTGTTCACCTTGTCAGCCACCAGTTTACACTTGGCGGCATACCACCAGAAGTAGACCGGCATCTCGCTGTCGGCAATCTGCTGTCCGTCGCTGGTCTTGGCCGATGCGATGAAATTTCCGCTGATAAGTTTCTTGGCCTGCGGGGGCTTAGAGGCAATGATGCGATAGTGGACATCGCCAGTGGCACCGCCTTCGAGCTTAGTGATTTTTGTCAGCTCCACCGTCCAGTCCTCAGGCAGGTCAATCATTTTGAATGTTACGTCGTAGACTGGTTCTTCGGACAGGTTGGTAATCTTAATGTCACCCTCCAAGGGGATGCCCTCAGTGATATCCTCCAGCAGATAGTTTTTACGCTCTATCTTCAGACGGACTACATTGATAGTGGTCTGGGTGTCAGTGCTACCGGAACCATGGACACAGGCTCCCACCTTGTAAAGTCCACCAGTCTGCTCACCAACCTTGTATTGGGCTGTAAAGTTACCCCCAGCGTCCAGTGTTCCCTGGGTTTGATAACGCTTGGTGTCGTTAATCATATATACATCCACCTGTTTGCCCTCCATCGCGATGCCCGACTCAGCATTGCTCATCTTACCTGTAAACTGAATGACGTCGCCACGGGTATAGTTATGTCTGTCGGTGCTGATGGACTCCAGCGTGTAGGGCAGCTTGATATTGATAGGCGTGGTATTGGAGATGCCGTTGAGCTTGTTCGACTCGGCGGTCTTCTGCCTGGGATTGAGCCATGCCATGAGCCAGTACTGCTGCTCCTTAAAATAAGTGGGCAGTTCAATGCTGAACGTCATAGGTACCGTCTCGCCAGCTGGCACAGCCTGAGGTAGCTTGGACTTAAAGAGATCACTAACTGTCAAATTGGGGTTGTCGGGGTTGTACACCGATTTGTTGAGCAGGTAGAAGTATACTTCCATGCCTGGTTCCAGCGTACTCGTACCCTTGTTGGTGACGTTGAGTGTAATGTCATACGTGATACCTCCATAGTAGTTACTTTCGGCCAGGGCAGGCAGTTCACCGACAGCATCGGGCAACGTACTCACCATGAAGACGAACTGTGTCGGCTGATAGTCATCGGCAGAAGCCGTCACACGGGTGTAGTAGTTATCTTCAGTGGCATAGTCGGCTTTCGCACGGACCTTGAACGTAGCAGTCTTTGAGCCGTTCTTGATGGTAACCGTTGCAGGCATTTCAAGGTCTGCTCCCTCAGCAGTGAGGTTGAAAGTTTCGTCGCCTATATTGGAGTTGCGCGTCAAGGTAAGCGTGGCGTATTTGCCAGCCTCGGGCAGGGTGGCTGTCGAGCATTGAAGTTTCAGTATCTTGTCGGTATCGTCGTCGGTCACTGTCAGGTCGGCAGAGCAAAGTGACAGATGTCCTGCTCCCACGGGTTTGCCCGTTGCAGCATCACAGGCAGCAACGGTGACAGTCCACACACGAGTGCCATCAATAAGGGAGTTATCCTCCACACTGACGGGGAAGCTGACAGAGGACTGTCCTGCAGGGATGATAACATACTGAGAATCAAAGAACAGTTCCTTAGTATTTGCTCCGGCAGGAACATTTTTGGCCACGTAGTTCAGATAGATGGTAAGGTTCTCTGACACATTTCCTGTTCGGGTAACGGTGGCCATAGTGGCTCCATAGCCATCGCCCTCACTGATTACCGTCTGTGACAGTTCCATCTTCAGCGTAGGCCAGTCGTCATCCTGTATACCGATCATGCACTTTGCTGTCACATAGCCAGTCGCCGTGGCGGTAAACGTCACATTGTCGTCAGCCATGGGCAGGCCGTCGTTGACTACCGCTGTCTCAGCCGAGGCAGAAGTCTGTCCTGCGGGGATAGTGATGCTGCGGATGTAGGGATAAAAGCGTTGCGCATTAGTCTTGGCAATGTCCACCTTCAGGTCATGATCCAATGCCTTGATAATAGAGACTGTCAGCGTTACAGGATCACCTTCCGAATAGAAAGGTTTGTCGAAAGTCAGTGTCAGTGGATAGCTGTCATCGTCTTCCACATCGACAACCATGGTCAGGTCAGGATAATCGTCGCCAGTCACCTTGAGACCTGTGCGATACTCCGGATTTACCTCATTGTTGTCTGGCGCCTTCACATAGAAGCTGACGCCGGCCTTCTTGGCGGGAATCGTCACGGTGGCAGGCAGTGACAGCATATTTGAGCCATGGTCGTTGTATTCACTGACATTGAAAGTCTCCGCCATGGTCCAGTCACCGCTTCGAGTAAGCGTTACCGACTTCTGATTGCCTTCCTTCAGCAGTACGCGTGTAGTGCTGAGAAAGAGGCGCTTTTCCAGTGTCTTCCTGTTCGACGACCACTTCATGTTATTACCCTGGTCGGCTATCAGTTCGTCGTTGCTCTTCAGGGCTACTAATTCAACAACCGCCATGACCTCGCCCTCCAAGTGGAGTGCCTGGGGTAGCGTCACCTCGTAGCTTCGCCACATTCGCTCACCGGCAGGCAGTGTGTTGCCATACTTCTGGGCAGTGATATAGGTGCGTTGTCCTGTGAAATCTTCCAAATAGATTTTCTCGCTCCAACCATTCTTACTGTCGCCAGAGCCTTGATTGATGACAGTGAATTCCAAACGCATCTGTCCACCGGGCACGAGTGTCTCGTCATCACCACCAATTTTGAAGTCCTCGTCCACCACGAAGTCAGGGGTCGGTGTTCGCTGCACGGTGAATGTGGCCTCAGCAGTGGTCTGTGTAGCCACGTTCGCTCCGTTACGCCCCGTTAGCACGATGTCAGTCAGAGTGACAGGCTTCGTATCGTCGGCTTGTGCATCAGCCGCCACCTTGACGGGGAAGCGAATCAGCAGACCGCTGTTGCCACGCAACGGACGGTTCTGCATCGACATCACTACGACGGTGTATTTCGTGTCCGACAGTTTGCGGGTGTTGATGCTGTGACCATTGGATCGTTCGTCGACAAGCGTCACCTTGCCGCTGCCTATCTTGTAGGGCAGTGTAATGTCGAACTGCAAGCCTACCACTTCGCTACTGTTGTCTAAGTAGATGGGGACGAAGGTCTCTTTCTCAGCTGGTGCCGTGAAGTCAGCCACACGCAACACATTCTGCGCCGTGATGCAGACAGGAAACAGCATTCCGAAAACCACGACAAGAAGCGTTATTCCCCATATATTTCGTTTCTTCATTTCCATGATTTCATTATCTTTTTACCATTCTTGATATATACTCCTGCATCTTTGCGGTTGGTATTTTCCTTCACCTTCCGGCCTTGCAAGTCATAGACGTAACCATCATCGCCGTCCTGCTCCAACTCTGTAATTCCCGTTGAATTTGAACGTACACCTGCAGCTACATCTTCAGCATCGGCACTCGTAGCCTGCACGTCAACAGGCGACCCATTAGCCGACATCCTCAGCACTTGTGCTCCGCCTACAGGAAGAGTCTTTCCTGTCGGCGAGAATACCACCAGCCTTACGCCATACTCCGTATCACGGGTTTGCATCTGCCAGTCGGTGCTGTTCAGCAACAATCTGATTTGTGAACTGTTGACACCTTCCAGCCTCAAGTCGAATGCAGCAATCTCATCCTGTGCCGTCAGACATATGTTACGGCCTGACGCATAGAATATGTTTTCAGAATCGGCCTGTCTTGTGCGGCGGCGTGAAGTTAACTGGTCACCCTGGTTTTCAAGCACAATGTTGACGGTGCAGACAATGTCCTGTATATTGATAAGGTCATCGTCCCAGGTATTAGCAGCCCAAAGGCTGAATGTTCCTCCACCCGTGTTAAGGATGCGGTTCAGCGTGCGTTGCACGTCGTTGACATCCACAAAGCCTGTCAGGTTGACATCACCCAGCACCATGTGGAACTTCGCTGGATAGGCAGAATTCTCGAGCGGTCCGCCAGATGGTACCAGCACCACATCGTCGTCCTGCACTTGCGGTTGAGTGTAATGACCGCTATAACCTTCATAGTAATACTTCTCATAGGTGGACGACCACTTCAGATAACCTAACAGCTGGCCCATGTTGTCGCGTTTGTACACCTTCAGGATCTGCATGTTGCCGAACGTCTGTGCACTGTGGTTATAGCCTACGATAGGTGGCACCTCCACCTCCATGCGGTTGCCCACATTGAGTGTCTGTGCAGACATATTATCCAGGCCGGGCAGTGTACCGTTGGCATTATACTTGCGGTGCTGAGACTTTAGCGTCACAGTCAGCGCCTTCGGCAGTGCTTCACTAAGTTCGTCAATCTGGTTATAACCCAAATCCACGGTAGTGAGCAGTGGGGTAGTGCCCAGGTTGATGTAATTCGAGGGATCACCCGTCAGTGCATTGCGGCTCAAGTTCAGCGTGGTCAGTTTGGTCAATGTTAACGGCTTGGCTGTGCTCAGCGAACCGGTGAGTCCACGGGCCTGCAAATTAATGGTCTTCACATAACCATCGGCATCGAAGGTGACACCACTCCAATTGCTACTTGCCACCAGTTCAGAAGTTGTCTTCCACTTCGTTCCATTCCATTCGCTGCCGCTGAAGTCTTCATAGAGCTGGCGAAGTACGGCAAGGTCGGAAGCATTCACATAAACTGGAGTCATCGTGGCCGATGTAGTGCTGATCTTGTAATTGTTACCGGTATTAGCCTCCATGGCTGCCTGATTGGTATTTGCTTCAACAAACACACGTAGGGTTCCGGATTCCACGTCGGGAACAATCATACTGAACGTCACCTCGTATGTGCCGTCAATGGCGACATTACCCTCACGAACAACATCTGCTGCCTGTACACGGTCAGCCCACTTGGTGCTATTGATGGTGTAGTAGAGACGGTCGATCCACTGGCCTTCAGTGGTAGCACCAGCACCCTGGTTCTTGATAGTGGCGGTCACTGTCAGCTCAGTGCCTGGAGGTGCAGCCTCGGGCACGGTAATGCTCTCCACGACGAGGTCGGGCAGCAGACGACCCTTCAGTATCATCGTCTCGCTGGTCAGTTCGTCGCAATGACCTACTGCCGTCACTGTCCAGTTGTAGGTGTAACCGGTCTTTACAGTAATCTCGTATTCTGTTGCAGTAACAACTTTGTTGTTAACAATCGTTTTAGGCTCTCCGCCCTCGGCGGCTTCAGTGACCATCACGCGGTAACCCGTAGCATCGTTGAAGGCGTTCCACTTCAGCTTGGTGGCAACAGGGTCTACACTGCTGCCCGTTGCAGGCATGAGCGTGGTGAAGGTCTGAGTCTGCATGGGAGCATATACATATATGTAATAGGTATAGTCACACAATTTCTGACCCTCTGGGGTGCTCAGTGTCACAAGATAGACCACAGAGTCGGTCTTTGTGCCGCTGTTGACAATTTCCATCGCCGGCAGGTCGCCTTCACCCTGAGTTTCAAAGCCACTAAGCGTGGTGCCCTCGTGAGGTTGCGCCTTCCACGTCGCTTTAATGGCCTCACTAATGGTAGACAGGGCGACACTTGTAGTCGTGCTACAGCCTATCTGCCAACGCTGACTTGCCGGTGTAAAGTTATATGCCACATCGTTGATAGTCAGCGCAACATTGTTCTGTGAGGTCTGTGCGAATAGACTCACTACAGTTGGCAGACCTGCCTCAGTGGTATTTACTTTGATGGTATTACCCGTTCTGGCATTAGTGTTGCGAGTGAAAGTGATAATCTTATGGTCGCGCGGCTCAGATATTTCGTCCAGATTCCGAGCTATACGGTCTATTCTGCCAAGAGTAGTCTCATCGGTAGCATCCACTTCATAGACTTTGTTCTTGGTGTCTACCTTCAGGGCGATGTGGTCAGAGATGCCACGATCGTCAAAGTCGTAGAGAGCATCTGGCACCGTCTGGAAACGACGGTCAGCCAAGGATGTTTCCTTGGTAGCATCGAGTATGTATTCACCTACGGCATTGACCATGACAGGATAAGCCACTGTTGGACTCCAGCCCAAGGTTCCCTGATAGCGCACATAAAGCACGGCATCACCCTGCACCATATCGGTAGGCACAATAAAATCCTCTATCTTGACTTCGGCTCCGAGAGTCAACTGGATGGGCGTACCCTTGCCAAATCCCGGGTCTTCATTCCAGAAATACTCGGCCTTGAGCACTTGGAAGGTGCTGACATCAGGCTCGACATAGACCGTTCGTGAAATAGTAGGTGTCCATCCGTTGTTGCCGTATGCACGGACGTACAACTGATGATCTCCAGCGGTAAGTCCAACTGTTGAGACAGTTGCATTCTCAATACTGATTTCCTGTCCTTTAGTGAACGACAACGGAGTTCCCTTGCCGAAGCCCGGGTCTACATCCCAGAAATACTCCACACGGCTGACTTCAGCGCCGTCAGCTGCCGGCACATAGACTTCTTGCGTCATAAGAGGACTCCATCCACGTTCGCCCAAGGCACGGATGCCTAACAAATGGGCACCTTTCACGAGGCCGGTGGTGGGTATCTGTACATTGGTGAGGTTCACCTCATTTCCCGGCGTGATGTTGAGCTTGGTAGCTTTACCAATTCCCGGGTCCGTGTCCCAGAAATATTCTACTTGCGAAACGACAGGCGTCTCACTGCTGGGTACAAAAATCTGCTGAATGATGGTTGGCGCAAAGTGTGTTGACTTGTCGCGCTCCTCAGTGGCGTTGGGATTGCCTGGCTTATAGATGCGGAAGCCTAGCTGGTGGACACCAGGCTTCAAGCCAGTTGTCGGGGCATTGAAGCTGAAGTTACCGTCCGCATCGGGTGACGCATACATACATTGTCCTAAACCGAAGCCTGGGTCAGAGTCGAAGAAATACTCCAACTGCAGCTGCGCTTTCAGACTTCCGGACGCACATACCGCCAGCACCAACGCCATCAGCATGCGTAGGGTCTGACTGCTGTGGTTATTCATCCTGCATCTTGATATTAAGTGAAACATTTACTTTGCCGTCTTTGGAGCGCGTACCTATAACGGCCTTGGTATAATAAGGATAGCCAGCGGGCTGTCCATTGAGGACATAAGGATATCCACCACCAAAAGGACCACAGTCGCCTTCATCAGTGGCGTAGCCCTTCGCCGGGCTGTCGGCCTTCAACTGATATTTCTGATCATTGGTTCCTTCGAGAGCAAAGACAAGCGACTCGTCAGCACTATTCAGGAACCGATTATTAGTCGTATATGCAGAATAAGTGTCTTCTGCACACGACATAACGTTATTAGACACAATAGAATTTGTTAGCCCAGAAAAAACCTGAGTATTTGTACATTGATTAATGATAATATTATTCGTAATTGTAGCGTTATCTACATTCTTTATTGCATAAATTCCTGTATTTGTTCCTGTGTATGCTATATAACAGTTCCTAATTGTTGGTGAATAAATATCTTCAATTGGAGTCATATTATTAACCATAATAATGCAGTTTTCAATTTTGGCAAAGGCTGCTTTATCTTTATAACTGAGACCTGGTCCTTGTATATCTACCACATAGCACTGACGAATGGTAGCATGTTGAGCAGCTGGTTGTTGCCAATTCTCATTAATATAAATGGTATTTGTTTTACAACGTTCAAGCGTAATGTAATTTGCACACAAATATGTAACTTTAGTCATAATAACTCCCTCAACTTTGATATATTGAGCTTTCAAATACAGTTTGCCTGAGATAGATGCAAAACGATGAGGCGTATTAACACGGAAATAGCCAGGACCGACAATAGTCACACGCTTAGTAACGGTTTGGTCTTCGATGAGATTACATCCTGGGTCAAGATAAAGAGTATCATCAGCAACAACATCGTTACTGCTCATGGCTGCATTCAAATCAGTGAAGTCTGCCTTTTGCGTAACGTCATTATTTATGCGCCACGATTTAGCATCGGCGGTGGTGGCGGTAATGGCTAGCACGGCAAAGAGGACGGAAGTTGTAAAAATCTTTTTCATCTTTATTCTGTTTTTAATTAGTTTATTACTTGGCTTGAATAGTCACTTGATTTGAGAAGCTCACCTTTCCGTCGGTGGCTCTGGTTCCAGAACTGCCAGAAAGGAAGCGTGGCATACCAAATGGATAGCCAGAAGGAACATAAGGATATGTGCCCGCATAGGGTCCGCAGTCGCCTCCATCTTCAGCAAAACCTTTGGCAGGACTATCGTCCTTCAACTGATATAGCAGGTCGTTTGCACCCTCAAGGGCAAAAATAAGCGACTCATCAATACTGTTTAGGAAAAGATTTCCTTCTCTACCGGAATCACTACTCTGAACATTATTACGGTTAATAGCTACGCTTGTACTGCTAAATATTGAGTTCGCAGTCTTCGTATTCATCTCAATATTGTTTAAGATAATGGCATCTGTCAAAGAATTGAATATCGAATAGTTTGCTGTTTCTTTCAAGTAGTTGTTACGAATGGTTGGTGACCAAAGCTGGTAAATACAACCGGTACTTCGATCGCTTATAATAATATTATTTTCGATGGTACAATAGGCACCTTTTAAGTCTGAAGCACCTACTCCATATATGGTATTAGTTATATAACATTGCCTTATAACAGCATATTTTGCCGAATAAGAACTACTGCCGACATTAATCCTTGAGGTCTTACAACGCTCAATAGTGATATTATCAGCATTAATATAGGTCGAGTTGGACATAGTGACCCCCTCCAACTTTATATTAGCTGATTTCAGATAGAGTACTCCACTAATAACGGAAGCATTATGAGTTCCATCGGGAAGGAAATAACCAGCCCCTATAATGGAAACCCGCTTACTTGCTGTCTGAGTGGAAGAGATAGTGCAACCGGGATCAATATAGAGAGTATCGCCATCCTTAACCTCGTTGCTATCCATGGCGGCATTGATGTCGGTGAAGTGAGCATGGCGGGTGGCATTGTTGTTGATACGCCACGACGTAGCCGCAGAACGGCCGTCTGCAAAGAAAAGCATAACGGCTGTGAGAATTCCTAATGAAATGTGTTTATTAGCCATAACTTATAGTCTTATACTTTTTTTATCTTAAACGTTGTAATCGGTGCAAAAATACACATTTCTTTTTAAATATCAAAGAAAAAAAAGAAAAATATCAAACCGATTATTTATTAGCGTTTGATTTTTCTGAGAAAAATATCTTATAACTTGTAAGCCATTCTCCAAAAGAAATGATAGAGTCGAAAAAAAGGTTCCCACAGACATTCCGATGGGAAGTAACGTAGTAAACGGGCATCCCGTTTCAGACGAAGGACATTTCTGCCAATGGCGGTGTCGCTGCTCAGCCATCCTTTATCAGACGTTGCTCCCCGGCTTTCAAGATACCTCCATAAACAACCCCCACGACAGCCTGTTGCTAAGCCCAAGTCATCATGCCCATCCAATCTATTTTAGCCGATAAACTCGGTAATGAGGACTAATCATCCAAGCAGTACCTAAGGAATTCTAATATCTCATGAGACTTGAATACCATACTTTATCCTAAATTCCGTAACACCTTAGTTTTAAGTCTTATTTGGCCTTATTAGAAAAAACCGCAAGAAAACCTTTCTCACTCAGGTCTCCTTGCGGTTTTGAAAAATCAGGGATTTCTTTAGAAGTTCACACCAACGTTGATGAACAGGGCGTTGTTACGAGCGCTCTTGTCTTTACCAAATTCATATTCATCATC
>Ga0326513_10003278_pt1 | contig 11785 bp, 10 predicted proteins | sample 2_2465_0518_D_FD_203654 | JGI IMG/M metagenome (GOLD analysis project Ga0326513, IMG submission 203654) | Bovine rumen microbial communities from UC Davis, California, United States - 2_2465_0518 | ecosystem: Host-associated > Mammals > Digestive system > Stomach > Rumen | place: USA... | reverse complement strand
GCCTTGCTGCCTTCGATGATCGCCGCATTGGCAGGTGTTCCGAAGATACGGAGCCCCTTTGCCTCGAACGCGTCGACAATACCGGCACAGAGCGGATCATCCATGCTGCAGACGGTCAGATCGATGGCGTTCTCGGAAGCAAAAGCGGTGAGCGCGTCAAAATCCATGGTTCCGATCGGAACACATTCCGCGATCTGTGCAATGCCGGCGTTGCCGGGTGCGCAGTAAAGTTTCTCTACCTGCGGGCTTCTCTTAAGAGCCTGCGCGATCGCATGCTCTCTGCCGCCTCCGCCTACCAATAATACTCTCATAAGCATACCTCTTTTCTTAAGACTCCTTGATATGAGTGATTCTGTTATCGTCGATCGTGACTCTGCCCTGTGCGATCAGAGAGATCGCGCTGGGGAGCAGGATCCATTCCGCCTCTTCCATGACGCGCCTCTGCAGGACTTCAGGCGTATCGCCTTCCCTGACTTCTACAGCCTTCTGCAGAAGAATGGGGCCGTGATCCAGATCTTCATCTACAAAGTGCACGGTGGCGCCGGTTACCTTGGCGCCTCTTGCGAGTACCTTTTCATGGACATGCAGTCCGTAATAGCCCTTTCCGCAGAAGGAAGGGATCAGCGCGGGGTGGATATTGATGATCTTATCCCGGAATTCGGCGATCACGCAGGCCGGCACCGCGACCATGAAACCTGCCAGAACGATCAGGTCAGGATCGGCCTCTTTGAGGCAGGCAAGCAGCGCGTCGTTAAAGAGATCTCTGTTCTCATAATCCCTGGGAGATACACAGACACCTTCGATCCCGGCCGCTTTCGCTCTCTCAAGCGCGTAAGCATTCCGGTTATTGCTGATCACGCGGACGATCTGCGTATTCGCGATCTTTCCGTCCCTGAGCGCGTCGATGATCGCCTGCAGGTTGGTTCCTCCGCCTGATACACAAACGGCAACTCTCAGCATAATTCGACTCCCTTCTCATCACCGCTGACGGTCTCTCCGATCACATACGCGTTTTCGCCGGCGCTCTTGAGCGCCGCGACGGTCTTTTCGGCATCGGCGCTGTCAACTGCCAGCACCATTCCGATTCCCATATTAAACGTATTGTACATCATTTTCTCTTCCAGCTCTCCCTTTTTCTGCATCAGCTTGAAGATCGGAAGGACGGGATAGCTGTCCTTGCGGACTCTCGCCACGATGCCGTCAGGCAGCATTCTCGGAATATTCTCATAGAAACCGCCGCCCGTGATATGGCTGCAGCCTTTGATCGTTACGCCTGCTTCGCGGACTGCCCGCAATGCTTTGACATAGATCTTGGTGGGCGTAAGAAGGGTGTCGCCGAGTGTCGCACCAAGTTCGGGATAATATCTCTTGAGATTGGTCTCACTGACGTCAAACACCTTGCGGACCAGGGAGAAGCCGTTGCTGTGGACGCCGGAGGAAGCGATTCCTACCAGCGCGTCGCCGGGCTTGATGTTCTGTCCGGTCACAAGATCCTTCTGATCCGCCACGCCAACTGCGAAGCCGGCCAGGTCATACTCATCCTCCGGATAAAAGCCGGGCATCTCTGCTGTCTCGCCGCCGATCAGAGCCGCGTCGGACTGAACACATCCTTCGCATACGCCGCTTACGATAGCGGCGATCTTCTCGGGATAGTTCTTGCCGCAGGCAATATAGTCCAGGAAATAAAGAGGTTCGCCGCCCGCGCAGGCGACGTCATTGACGCACATTGCGACGCAGTCAATGCCTACTGTATCGTGCTTATTCATAAGAAAAGCGATCTTGAGCTTTGTGCCCACGCCGTCTGTTCCGGATAAGAGCACGGGCTTTTCCATCATCTTGATCTTCTCAAGAGAGAATGCGCCGGAAAATCCGCCCAGTCCGCCGAGCACCTCGGGGCGCATCGTGCGTTTCACATGTTCCTTCATCAGTTCTACGCTGCGGTAGCCTGCCTCAATATCCACACCGGAACTCTTATAATCCAAACCCATCTGCTTTCCTCCGTATCTTATTTCTTGTAATTTTTGTATCCCTGCTCCTGCAGGCGCGCGTCCTTGCCGGCCACTTCGTTCGCCATATTGGCACTGTAATCCTTGAGGCGGCCCAGGAGGTCCGCGTCAGAAACAGCAAGGATCTTTGCCGCGAGGATACCCGCGTTCTTGCCGCCGCCGATCGCTACAGTCGCGACCGGGATCCCGGAAGGCATCTGCACGATGGAATAGAGAGAGTCTCTTCCGCCGAGCGATGTAGTGTGCATAGGAATGCCGATCACGGGCATGGGGAACAGAGCGGCGCACATACCGGGAAGATGCGCGGCCATGCCGGCTCCTGCGATGATGACCTTGATCCCTCTCTCTTCTGCACCCTTGGCCCAGGTAAAGAAAAGATCCGGCTCTCTGTGCGCGGAGATTATGTGCATCTCATAACTGATACCGAATTCATCCAGAATCTCCGCTGCTTTGCTCATTACCGAAAGATCCGAATCACTTCCCATTACAATTCCGACTTGTGCCATGCTTCCTCCTTCACTTCTGTTCCGACTTCTTCCTTCGGATTCTTTATTACTGTAACGCGTCCTTTGCGTGTCAGGACACGCTGATCCTGCCTGTATTCAATAAGGCGCACTTTCAAACCCTAGTTTAACGAAAACAAATCGCATGTGCAACTAGGAAACGAACCGAGTATCCGGCCCGGTTTTTTAATTTCGCGTGAGTTCATCGAGCGGTTTGTTGAGGATCTGCGTCCCATCGAGCACAAATCTTCCGTTCTCGATGATAGGGATCCTCACGCCGTCCGGCCTCACAGCCACATAGGACGCGAGCTCGTCATAAGGGATCGTGATATCCGTATGACAGCCAAAATATGCCTTTTCCGGATCGGTCTTTCTCAGGATCGATACGGAATTGTCCTTGGCAATGATCTCTTTTCCGTCCGGATTGTAGACGTGGAGCTCTTCGTCCCGGCAATAGCATGTATCTCCCACCGCGAAATGCGGTCCGGTCTTTTCCGCGATCAGAATGGGCAGGCGGTCGCTGATCCCGTATCTGACTGCGGCTGCGAAAGCTGTCGTGTTGGTTCCGATCGCGCACTCTCCCATGGGGAGATTCTTGTGGTGGAAAAGGATATTCTCCTCAATATAGCTCCTGCATGCGGTTTCACTGTCAAAGTTGCCGCAGCTGTAATCAACGACGCGGCCGTCCTTAAACGTCAGCGCAAGGTCCTTGAAATAGAGTCCCTCCAGATACACGCCGGTCACATGAAGGACCCCATCGGTCCCTTCAAGAACCGGGGTCGTGAAGACTTCGCCGACCGGGATATTGACGTCGGCCGTGCAGTTTTCAAAGCTGGCCTCAGTATCCGGGTCCGCCGGCTGCTGCAAGCGGACAGTCAGCGCAGTGCGGTTCCCGTTTCCGCCCCGCACCTCAATGTGAGACGCGGCAGACAGCGCGTCGACCATCTTTCCCTGGATCTTCTGGAAAAGCGCGTTGTCGAGTGTGTTGATCGAAAGGATCGAGTCGAAGATCTCTTCAAATCCATCTCTCGTACCGGCGATCGAAGGAAGCGGGAAATCGATGACGGTAAAGCTCCGGTCTTTAGCTATGACCGCTTCGCTGTAAAGATCCGCGGACCGGATCTCGAAGTCAGTGCGGAGTTTCTTCTGCGCGTCATTAAATCTGGGCGCGCAGGGCGAATCCTGGGGAGAAAAAGGAGCCGCGCCGAACACTTCGATCACAGCGGGGCCCGCGTAGAGGACCGTGTCGGAATGAAGCTGCTTATAAGCGTTCCTGAGGCTTTCGATCCGCTTTTCGTGAAATGCCTCATCCATAAAGAGCGCCAGATCTTCTCTGTGATCGTAATAGTACTGCGGATTGGGGTCCGCGCCGCTGATCCCCATGGAACCCTGATGGAACGCATGGAAAAGCGTGGGAACTTCCGCGGAGACAATAGCGGACAGTCCCATCTTCCGGAAGTTTAAGGCGCAGGCCCGGAAGATCCTCTCAAAGCCGAGGTGGAAGATCATGGCCACATTTTTCTTGGAAGCCAGGTTCTTTCCGTAATTGATAAAGCCCCTTTGGAATCCGTCTGTGATCGTAAAGGCGATGAGGTCGATCTTCTCGTCCGGAAGTCCCGCAATATACGCGGCGACAGCCTCCTCGCTTTCAGATACATATTCACCGGTCATGTAGAGATCCCGCAGATCATAGAAGGGATCTGTCAAAAGACCGCTGACCCGCTCGCTTCCTTTCACAAGCTTGTCGCGCAGATACCAGGTCAGCTCATCCTCCATGTAATCCATCAGATACTGGCGCATAATGTCCAGCGCCTGCGTATAGGAAGGAGCCTTTCCCTCTTCCCGGTAAGCCATGGAAAATGCTGTATACATTTCCAGAAACAGCTCTGCCCTGATCAGTACCCGCTCGGTATCGGACCGGAAGACAAAAGGGATCACGCTGCGCATTTCATAGCGGAGCGCAGCAAAGAGAGGGCCGAATTCTTTACCCAGCTTATCAGACGCATATTCGGGATTTGCGTAGCTCTTCTTATAATTGGCCGGCAGGATCTCTTCATACAAAGCGCGGCTGCGGCTTCTCATCACGTCTAAAGAAGCGGCTTCGTACTGCCCCTCCATAAGTTCCCGGCGCGTTCTGTCGATAAGCAGAAACCACTTTGCGCCGCTCTCAAAAAAGGGGACAAAGTCCGCGGAGACAGCGTTTTCGCCGGGGATCTCGCGGATCCTGTCCATCGATAACTGATATCTTAGATCGATCAATTGCATAATTACTCCAAATGGTACAAACATGTACCGCAGATCAAATATAAATAAATCTGGCTCTGCTGCCCCTGCAGGGACGGCAGAGCCGCTTTCATTTCCGTGATCATCACTTCTTTACGCCATACTCCGCGTAATAATTATCAAGAGATTTCTTGATCTTCTTGTCAATAAGGACTTTGCCGTCGATCGGCCTGTTATAGAGATACTCCTGTACCTCGTCCATGGTGACGATCGCGCTGGTCGGGAAGCCGTAATCCTCCCTGATCTCATCGAGCGCGCTGACCGTGCCCTTGGGTCCCACTTCTCTTCTGTCCAGAGAAACAATGAGTCCGACAATATCAACGTCTGCCTGCGCGCGGATGATCGGAACGGTCTCTGCAATGGAAGCACCGGAAGTTGTCACATCCTCAATGATCATCACGCGGTCCTCGTCGTGGAGGCGGGTTCCCAGGAGGATCCCCTTGTCGCCGTGGTCCTTGATCTCCTTGCGGTTGCAGCAGTACTTGATGTCGCGGCCGTACAGCTTGCTGATCGCCATAACAGTTGCGACTGCAAGCGGGATCCCCTTGTAGGCGGGGCCGAAAAGCACGTCAAATTCAAGGCCGAATTTGTCGTTGATGGCCCTTGCGTAGTACTCGCCGAGCTTGATCAGCTGGGAGCCTGTCTTGTAGGCGCCTGCATTCATGAAAAACGGAGATTTTCTGCCGCTCTTGAGCGTGAATTCACCGAACCTGAGGACGTGAGAGTCCACCATAAAGTTTATAAAACTCTTCTTATACTCTTCCATTGTCTTACTCCCCTGTTTATACATTATAGGCCGCGAAGATCAGCGGCTGATGTTCCATACTGTTCTGCCGCCGTGGATCGCGCCGCGAAGATCCTCGATCATATCAATGGCTGCCGCTCTTGCCGCATCCGCGAATCCCTCATCCCCGTATGCAGCGTATGCGTCCTTCTTATAGGCCGCGATAATGCCTCTGGAAGAATTCACGATGCATCCGAGTCCGTCCGCGTCGAAAAATCCGCTCAGGTCTTTGGCAGATGCTCCCTGCGCGCCATATCCCGGCGCCAGAATGAAGGTGTGAGGCATGAGCTTCCTGAGGATCCGCGCCTGTTCGGGATAGGTGGCTCCGACGACCGCACCGACGTTGCTGTACACGCCTTCCTTGCAGTCAGCACCCCATTCACTGACTTTATGGCCGACAAGCTCATACACAGCGCGTCCGTCCCCTGTCAGCACATCCTGAAATTCTCCGCTGGAAGGATTGGACGTCTTGACAAGGACAAAGATGCCTTTGTCATGCTCCTTACAGATTTTGATAAAGGGCTTTACGCCGTCTGATCCGAGATAGGGGTTGACTGTGGCGAAATCCACGTCAAACGCCTTTCCGGCCAGGTGTCCTCTTGCGTATGCTTCGGAGGTGGAGCCGATATCGCCCCTCTTTACATCACCGATCACGATGAGGCCCTTGGACCTGCAGTAGTCGATCGTCCTCTTGTATGCGATCATACCCGGGATCCCGAACTGCTCATACATGGCAACCTGCGGCTTGACAGCGGGGACCAGGTCGCATACAGCGTCCGTGATCTTTTTGTTGAATTGAAAGACCGCCTCTGCCGCGATCACATTCTCTTTCTCGCAGTATTCGGGAACAGAGCCTTCTGCGGCCTTTTCCGCTTCCTTCAGAATAAAACCGGGAATGAAGGAGAGATTGGGATCGAGGCCTACTACGACCGGAGCATCCTTTTTCATGATGCCCTCGATTAATTTCTGGATCATCTTGTAATCACCTTTCTGTAATTAATTGCAGACAAAGTATAGCATAACAGGATGAGCGATGCATCATTTATTATCTTGTCTTTAAGAATACCATTTCACGGCGGGCGTCTTCGTCGCCGGAATACTGATTGAGATAGTCGATAAAGAGTTCCTTTGCCTTCTCAAAATCACCTGCGTATTCATAGGCGGCCGCGCGGTTGAACATAGAGGTCTGCAGTTCAGGCGTGCCCTTTGCGGCGGTCACTGCGCGCTCGAAGGTCTCTGCCGCATCCGCGTACTTCTTCTGCTTCATATAAATGGAACCCAGGAGATTGAGCATTTCCGCGGACGTGTCCGCTCTCGTGCCGAAGCTTTCGATCACTTCTTTGGCAGCCGCCGTGTCATCCAGAGCGATATGGCATCTGCAGACGATCAGCGCCGCGCGCTCATCCTGCGCCGCATGGGAGGAAAGCAGTTCCACAGCGCCTTTATAGTCCTCAAGGAAATAGAGGATCTTTCCCTTCAGGACCGGGTCCATATTGATGCCTCCGGAAGCGGTCACGCCATCCAGATACCCTTTGCCGATCTTCTTGCCGCCGTACTTTTCAAGAGTCTGTGCGATCTCCAGGATGCGCTCGTAATTCATGCGGTCCATGTTGATCGCTTTGTCAAAATCCGCCTTGGCGCTGTCAAGATCGCCGGCCGCCGCTTTCGCGGTGCCCCGCTCCATAAAGAGCAGCGCGTTCTCGTCGTTTTTATCGATCAGCGCGTCGTAGATCAGGATCGCCTTCTCGGGCTCGTCGCTGTGAATATAACAGCTTGCCAGATAGCGGCGGATATCCTCGGACATGCCGTCCCGGTAGAGCTTCTCCTCGATGAAGGTCGCGCTGTCCAGCGCTTTTATGAACGCTTCTTCCGCGCTCTTGTACTCCATTTTCTCCATCAGGGCGATCCCCTTGCCCCGGTAACATGCCTGCAGCTGTTTGCCTTCTTCGATCGCGGCGTCGTACAGAGCCACAGCGTTCTCGAGGTCTCCCTCATCGAGCGCGCTCTGCGCCTTTGCCATCGTATCGGTATCTTTGGGACTGCATCCGATCAGAGCTGCAGCCACCATACATACTGTAAAAGCAAGAAATAGTTTATTTCTCAATGCCGCCTCCTGCCTGCGTATAAACGCGTGAACCATACGTGCCGTTAACTGCTTTTATTCTTCAAACAGGACTTTGACGTAAAAGCCCCGCTCGTTTTCCTCGATCTCCTCCACTGTGCCCTCTCTCGAGAGGAGTCTCTGGCTGAAGGGAACATTCCCGCTCATGGCCAGGGAGGGATGGATCGTGTAGTAATAATTGCTGGGAAGGAGCCCCTCGACGATCTGCACGCGGTCTCCCGCTTTTAAAAGGCCTTCCCGCTCCATCTTAAATTCCATTTCTCTCATTTGTAAACCCTCGCGTCTGTGAGAAATACGGACCCCCCTTATTCCCCTGTCACAATGGCGTTTTCCATAAGGCATCTGTCCCAGTTCTCATAGGCGGAAGCCTTGAGGTGGATGCCGTCTCCGGACAGGTCCTCGTACAGATCTCCGTCCTCATCACAGACATACGGGTTCATATCGATATAAAAGATATCGCGTCCGTTTGCCAAAGTACTGATCGCCATATTTCTCTGGGAGATCACGGTATTGTTGCGGCAGCTGTCACTGCTGCTCTTGTCGTAGGACACGTGCATGATGCCCTGAATGTAGATCAGCGCGTCGGGCTGATACTCTCGGATCAGGGAGATGATCTCCCTGTATTTCTCATAATACATATAGGTGGTGCCGATCCCGAGCTCATTGACACCAAGCGCCACATAGACCTTGCCGTATTGATTCTCTTCCAGGATCTCCTCGACATAGGCGCCCCATGATTCTCCGTCATGGTCCGTGTAGCGAAGCTCCTGATCCAGGATATTGTAGACGTTCACGGATTCCTTGGCCAGAAAAGCGGCTGTTCCCTTGAGGCTTCCGTATTCACAGAGTCCTACGGTGCGGGAGTCCCCTATAAACAGCGCGTCGGTGAAATACGTGGAGTCAACGAGGCCGAGCTTGTAATAGATCCCGTTTTTGGCAAAGATACCCTCGGTATCAGTGTTGTATTCCGTGTCATCGGGAGACAGGAATCCGACGTTGACGACATCGTAGTCCACAGCCTGCATGACGGGATTGCAGACGCCCTCCGGGATCACGTCAAGGCTTCCGGCGATCGCGTTCGCGGGGAGCGTTTTCATCTCCTCGACTTCGGCGTCTTCCGCTTCGGTGTAGACAGGCGCCTCCGCAGTGCCGGCCTCTCCCGCAGCCGCGTCTGTGGCTCCGGCGCCGGCGGTTGTTCCGTCGACAGCCGCCTCATCGGCGGAACTGCTGTCAGCCGCGGAAGCTCCCTCTTCTTCGCCCTCCTCCTTGGGCCTGATCAGACTTTGCCATGGGTAGACTCCGTCATGGATCCCCTGGAATACGAGCGTGAGACCGGGCTGACGCAGGGGATTCAGCTCATATTCGCTGTAGAGCGTCTTCCTGCCGGTCCAGCCGATGATCATCAGAGGCAGCGCCGTCAGCGCAAGTATACATAATAATGTAAATCTCTTCCATAAGAGTTTCAGAAAACTCAAAGAAATTCCCTCCGGTCAAAAACTAAAGTACATAAACGGATTGCTGGCCGAAATTACGATTCGGTACACGCAGATCCAGAATACGATCACAAGAGCGATCAGCACGGGCAGGCGCCGGCGGTTCCTGACGATCGCGCGGTACCAGTGCGGCGTGCACAAAAGGAGGCTGATCAGAAGAAGCGGCCAGTAGGTGGTCAGCTGCTTCATGAAGTCTCCGCTGTTGACATTGACGCCGTTTCCAAAGAAGGGAAACAGCCGCATAAAGTAGCTGCGCAGATCCGACAGATCCGGGATCGCGAAGATGACCCAGGTCAGCGGGATGAGCAGCCATACGTGAAGATGGCCTATGATCGGGAAAGAAGAGATCAGGCCGTCCACAACAAATTTCTCCCATACGATCAGGAGAAAGAGAACGCCGCTCCAGATCAGGAAGTTGGGCGTAATGCCGTGCCAGAGACCGGTCAGGAGCCACACGACGGCCAGATTGAGGATCGTACGCAGATTTCCTTTTCTGTTTCCGCCGAGCGGAATATACACATAATCCCTGAACCATGACCCGAGCGTCGCGTGCCATCTCCGGTAAAAGTCGCCGATCCCGCATGCCCAGTAAGGGTGCAGGAAGTTGATCACAAAGTGGTAGCCCAGCATCATGCCGATCCCGGCAGACATCAGGGAATAGCCCCAGAAATCCATATACAGGCGCAGTGAATAGCCGATCGCGCCCATCCAGGCCAGCGGCGTGGAAATACTCTCATATCCGATCTTCCCGATCTCGTTCCAGAGGATGCTGAGCGGGTCCGCGAGAAGCACCTTCATGCCAAGACCAAGGACAAAGAAAAACAGGCCGTCATTGAATGCTTTGACCGTTACAGTCCTGTCCCTCTTCTCAAAGCCTATGCTGTTCCAGCGCGAGATCGGTCCCTGCGTGACCTGCGGGAACATAGTGAAATAGACCACCGTGTCCATGATCTCGGGACGCCGCGTGATCTCTCCCCGAAACAGATCGGCCTGGTAAGAGATCATCTTGAACAGATAAAAGCTGAACCCCAGGGGGAGCACTACCTTGTCGGTGATCCCCGAGAGAGCCTTGAAAACGACCAGCGCGCCGACATCCAGAATGAGCGCCGCGATGAAAGCGCGCTTATTCTGCGGCCTGACGCCGCCCTTATCCACATAAAAGACCATCTGCCCCAGTATATAGTTGGCGATCGTGAGGACTGTCAGCATGATCGCCATGTAACCTGCACCCATGGCATAGAAAACAATGCTCCCGAAGAACAGGACCACTTCTCTGAAACGCGCGGGCGTCAGATAATAGATTGCCAGAAATACAGGGAAAAACCTGAATAAAAAGGTCAGGCTGTTAAAAAGAATCATTGAATTACCTTCTTACAGGCTGCCCGTCGGCAGCGTTTTTAATAATAAGGCCCCGGATCTCCCCGATCAGGTAAAGGGAGCCGGCCGCAAATACTTCCATATCATCGTCACGGCGAAGGATCAGTCTGTCCACTGCGTCCTCCACGCTGTCCATCTGGTGGAACCGGATCCCGCCGGCGTTCCTGCCGATCTCCTCGCGCAGTTCCTGCGCGCTCAGAGCTCTCGCTCCCTTCATGGGAACGGCGGCAATATCCGTAAACAATCCGGATTCCCGGATCATGCGGAGTTCCTCCCGGTACATCTTATCTCTGACGCAGGAAAAGAGCAGAAAACGCCTTACTTCTCTGCGCTCCGGACCTTTGAGCGCCAGGATCCGCCCGACGCTTTCCAGAAAGGCTCTCATGCCGTCGGGATTGTGCGCGCCGTCCAGATAGACGGAAGGCAGGATCTCTTCCATTCTGCCGGGCCAGACCATGGCGGAAAGCCCTTTTACAAGGATCCTGTCCACCTGCGGGGAAGCCTCCCTGCCGGTATCGCCGAGAAGGATACGGCAGGCAGTCACGGCGAGCGCCGCGTTTTCACACTGATAGAGCGCGCGCAGCGGCAATCTTGCCCGCAGAGTTTTATCATACCGATTGTATACCGAAAAATCAATGCCGTTCTCGTCCATGCTGTGTACTTCCCACATGCCGGCGTCCACAACTTCTGCTTCCGCGCCGACCTCTTCCGCTTTCGCGCGGATCACCTGAAAGGCCTCATCGGGGTCGCGCAGAAAGACCGCAGGCGTATTTTTTCTGAGGATCCCCGCCTTCTCGCCTGCGACCGACGCGATCGTGTCGCCAAGATAGGCCATGTGATCCAGACCGATCCTTGTGATCACGGCGATCTCCTTATCGGGAATCGCATTGGTGGCGTCAAGCCTTCCGCCGAGGCCGGTCTCCAGGACCAGATAATCCGGGCTCTTTTTGTGAAACCACAGCATTGCCATGAGAAACAGGAATTCAAAATACAGCGGGTGGGGAAGTCCGTCCCTCTCCGCCTCCGTGCACTCTGCTCTCACCAGGTCAAAATATTCCAGAAATTCTTCTTCCGAGATCATTTCGCCATTGAACGTCATCCGTTCCCGGATATCCGTAAGATGGGGGGAAGTGAAGAGACCGACGCTGAAGCCGGCTTCCCGAAGGCAGGAGGCGATAAAGGCCGAGACGCTTCCCTTGCCGTTGGTTCCCGCGACA
>Ga0326513_10003276_pt1 | contig 11790 bp, 9 predicted proteins | sample 2_2465_0518_D_FD_203654 | JGI IMG/M metagenome (GOLD analysis project Ga0326513, IMG submission 203654) | Bovine rumen microbial communities from UC Davis, California, United States - 2_2465_0518 | ecosystem: Host-associated > Mammals > Digestive system > Stomach > Rumen | place: USA: California... | reverse complement strand
TTGCAGAACACATTAGCAAGCGTGAAGTCATGGTAAAGAAAGGACAGGAAGCATTCAAAAAAGAAGAGTGTGACAAAGCAATAAGACTTTACGAAAATGCATTGAAATTTAAATGTCCAAGAAGATGCATTTATAGCGATGGCATTACTTTTACTTACATCGCAGAAGTGTATGCATATCAAAGGAAATTTGGAAAGGCTTTGGAGGCCTACAAAAAAGCCAAATCTCTAGGAATGGATAATCCTAAAATTGATAAAGAAATTAAATGGTTAGAATCAAATATGTATTCATTATAAATTGATATATTATGGCAAAAGCAATTGGAATCGATTTAGGAACGACCAATTCGGTTGTTGCGTTTAAGGACACAAGTGTCAGAACTATCACAACAGGCCCAGACAATGCGGAACTATGTCGTTCATGTGTCGCAATGGACAAGAAAACAGGAGAGTTTGTAGTGGGTAATTCTGCCTATAAGTCTTGGAAAAAATATGCGCCTAATATCGTTGTATCTGTTAAACGACTTATGGGCGCAGGTATTTCTGATGAGCAAGTTCAAAAAATGAAAGCTCAGAAAAGTCTCTATCCATATGGAATAGACAAATTGGCAGGTGGTACAGATGAATCTGTCGCCGTTATTCTTAATGGAAAGCAGTATACGCCAGAGCAAATCAGTGCACAAATACTTCGCCAACTCAAAGAGGACGCTTCAGTAAAGTTAGGTGAAATAACACATGCAGTCATAACAGTACCTGCTTATTTTAATGAAAAGCAAAGAACTGCTACAAGAAAAGCTGCAGAAATGGCTGGATTGAAGGTGCAACATCTTCTTGCAGAGCCTACTGCTGCCGCAATTTCTTATGGTGTTGACAAAATGGAAAAGGATGACGAAAAAGTGTTCCTTGTATACGACTTTGGAGGTGGTACATTTGACTTATCTATTCTTGTCGCATCAGGTGGAAAATTTATTGAGTCTGGCACCGGTGGAGACAGATGGCTTGGTGGAGATGATATCGACAAAGCTCTTATGAACTATGTGTTTGAGCAGACGAATAAAGTACAGAATGTTAATGTACAGGAATTGATAGATGCATTAGATGAGAGAAAACGATACGCTTTCCAAGGTGGGCTAAAAGAACAGATTGAAGGAGCTAAGAAACAACTAAGTAATTCTAAAGTCGCCAGTATAGAAATTTTTGGAGAACTTGAAACTGAAGATGGTGACATGGTAGACATTGAGGTAAGTGTCACTCGCGATGATTTTGAAAATTTGATACGTCCATTAATCCAACGTACTATTAATCTTGTTGACGAGTTGCTAGATAAGACTGGCTATCCAATCGAAACGATAGACAACATCCTGCTTGTTGGTGGTTCATCGTGTATACCTCTTGTTAGAAAGATGCTTGTCGCTAAATATGGAGAAGAAAAAATTTTGTCATCGGAGAAGCCCATGCTTGCTATAGCAGAAGGTGCAGCTATTCTTGCTCATTCATTAAGCGATGAATTTGAATGTCCAGAATGTGGGGAAATGGTACCAAAAGAAAGTAAAACTTGTCCACATTGTGGCTTTAAATTTGAAGAAGATGGATGTACGGATGGTATAGAAGATCCATTTAAGGGCGTTTATTTTACCACAAAGCATAACTATTATATAAAATTGGAAACTGGCAATCAGAAAATTATTGATGTAAATGACGTACTCCCACTTGAGATTAACAAGAGATTTAGGACAACAGTTGATAATCAAAAAATTGTAGAACTTGTAATTCTATCAGACGCAGAAGGGGGAACTTATGATAAGATTGCTTCAGGTTTCTTCACGATCTCAGATAACCTTCCTGTTGATAGTAGTCTTACATTTACATTCTCTTTAACTGAAAGTGAGGAGCTGTCCGCAAAGGTCAAGATTGACAAGACAGGAAAGACTACAAATATTGTATTAGGACGAGGAAATAAGGATTCCAAATGCCTTGGTACCATATCAGACTCTATACAAGGGATATTAAGCGATTCTTCTATTAGTGATGTGAAGAAAGCAGAATATATGTCAAAAGTCCAAGAAAGCATTGATATTATTTCTAAAAATAATTTTAAAGAAGATGCTACAGAATGGCAGGATATAGAAAACAAGATTAATTTAGCGCAAAACAATGCTCATGCACCTGAAGATAGTGACAACTCAGTTTCACTGATCATTGCAAAAATTCTTCTGGGAACATTCGACAGATTTATTGCCACCGAAGATGAGAACGAGATGAAGTCTCTCATTTCTAAAGCAGAATCTTCAAGTAATCCAATGGAGAAAGTTGTGTCACTAAAGAAACTTGAAGATCTTACAGAAAAATACAGTTTATTCACTACAATCTTTATGTTTAAGATTGTTGCGATGAATGATTCTGTGAATCCTGCTACAGCAGCTCGCGCCGATAAAGTTTATAATGACATGATGAATGCATTAAATCGTCACGATGTTGATACGGTAAGAGATTTAATTTCAAGCAATTCAAGTGTCCTTAATAGCATGGGCAAGGGTATTGATATTAAGACTGCATTAAAAGGTTAATTATGAGTGAACAAATAGAATGTCCCGTTTGCGGGAGGAAAGATATTCCTGATTATCACAAGGAAGATGTTAAATGCCCACAATGTAATACAGATTTGTCCATTTACAGACTATTAGCAGATTATCAGGAGCAATCTGCGCTCCCAAAGACGAATAGCAAAAAGTGGAAGATAGCTACAGCAGCCTTGGCTGCTATAGCTATTGTAGCAGTTGTTCTGTTATGTATTCCGAAATCTCATGTTGAGAATATTAAAGGGCTCAACGTTGCTGCATTAAATGATTCAATCAAAAAAGTCTCTTCAAAACTTGTAATGGCCAATCAAGAGATTGCTAATCTCAAAGAACAACTATCAAATAAAGTTTCTGATAATATTTATATTGTAAAAAAGAACGATTCTCCATGTAAGATTAGCAGGAAATTGTATGGAACCGAAAGCCGATATAAAGAAATTGAGGCTATTATTACAAGACCACTTCAACCAGGTGATACTTTATTTTTAAAATAAATGTTCGGCGCAATTATTGGTGACATAGTTGGAAGTATCTATGAAGATGTAAACGTTAAAACAAAGGATTTCCCTTTGTTCGATGTTCGTTGTACATTTACAGATGACACAGTTCTTACTATTGCAACAGCGAGGTGGTTATTGGAACAAGGTGATTGTTATAAGCATTATTACGAACTGACAAGGAAATATCCCGATAGAGGGTATGGGACAAATTATATGAAATGGTTTTTTCAAATCAAATTTCATAATAATCCACAGCCTTATAATTCTTGCGGTAATGGATCTGCGATGCGAATTAGTCCTGTAGGTTGGGCTTTTAACACTATTGATGATACATTACGTGCTGCTAAAATCTCAGCTGAATGCACCCATAATCATCCAGAGGGTATAAAAGGCGCACAAGCTATTGCTCTATGTGTATTTTTGGCTAGGCAAGGCTCTGCAGTAAAAGAAATAAAACAAAAAATTGAAGATGAATTTGGTTATGATTTAACGATGAACATAAATGAACTTCGTATGCACTATTCATGGGACGGAATTGATGGAGAAGGAAATGGAGGCCTTTGTCAGCATAGTGTTCCACAAGCCATTATGTGTGCTCTCCAAGCTTCCGATTTCGAAGATGCCATCCGCAATGCAGTCAGTATTGGAGGTGACAGCGACACCATATCCTGTATAACTGGAGGTATTGCTGAAGCACTCTTTGGAATACCAGGAACTATTTTGTCAACTGCCATGTCATATTTGCCGGAGGATCTTATTCAAATTGCTAGCAGATTTGAAAAAATATATGGGAAGAAAGTTCTTTCGAATTATTAATTAAGTTATAATAATATAAATGGTAGGATTTTCCAAAATTCAATATACCGAACCAATACCGAAGGATTATTTCACAGAAGTATTTGAAGGTGGTACAGTCGTTGTAATTGAATACGACACGCTTGATTATGTTAATAACAATTCAAGATTATGTCGTAAGCATGCCAATGTATATCTTCCTAATGGGTTTGTTGAATCTAAATCTTATCATTTTCTCTATCTCTTACATGGGTGGACTGGTAATGCTGAAGATTTTATAAATGACAAAGTATGCCAGCTAAAATCTCTCTTGGATCATATGATTGCAGATCATATTATTCCTCCTATTATCGTGGTTTCTCCAACTTGGGATAGAGATAACGAGGAAAAAGAATGGGAAGAATCTTGTTTGGAAGTAAAAAACTTTTGGAAAGAGTATTGTTATCATCTAGTTCCTGCTATAGAAGGTTTATTATGCAAGGGTTACGATAATAATCTTCGTACAAATTGGCAGTACAGAAGTGTTGGAGGTTTTTCTTTAGGAGCAATTGCAACGTGGTATATTTTTCAAAATTGTTTTGGAATGCAAAAGAATTATGTGCCAATGAGTGGTGAATGTTGGGATAAAGATGAATCTATAGTAACAAACAACACCTTTGATACGATAAAACTGATAATTGAGAATTCTGGATATAAAGATGACGAGTTTCGTATCTATAATGCCATAGGTACTAGAGATTCAAGATACAAAGAGGTTTCGACGCAATCAGAATTGTTCCAATCTCTAAATGAAGTAAAATCAAATTGCTTCCAGTATTATGTAAAGGAAGGTGGATACCATTCGTATATTTCAGCTTATGAATATTTGTGCAATATTTTGCCTAAAATGCTAAAGACTAATCAAAATAAAAATTATTTATATTTCTAATTATGGGAATCATATCTTGGATAAAAGACACTTATTATAATCACAAGCTTGATAACGCAGACTCTGCATATCATTCTAGTGATATTCCTGAGGCTGAGAGAATCTACTTAGAGATTCTTGATAAGCATCCTGATGCAGCAGAGCATTTAGCAAAAATGTATTATGAAGTTGCGCATTCTCGAAAGGATGAGCTTCTCTATTTGAGTAGTTTGAAATCCCTTCTTTCCAAAACTACTATTGGGAAGGAAAAAGTTACTATGTACAAGACAAGGCTTGTGTCAGACATAGAAACTGCTGCAGATTCGTATTTTCGAAATGCGGATTATAGCAAAGCATCTAGATTTTTGAAAGCAATTGAACTCGATAAAAGAGGTGATTCCAAGTTTGCTAAAAAGAACCGCTTATATGCTTTGTATGTAAACCTAAACGCTGTAGAATACGAGTATTCTTATGAGTCTTCATTGGCGTTAGTTGATACATATTGTAAGGCAGATGTTGACCAAGATATTGAGGATGCCATTATCAGCTTTGCTCAAAGATTGCATACTACCCAAAAACTAGATAGAGCATATTGTCTTGCTAATTGCTTAGCGAGAAAAGGTAATAATACTGCAATTCAGAAATGTGTTTCTATTGCTTATGATATTTATAATAAAGGGCAATCATCAGACAAAAAGGTTCTTGATGAGAACGTTCTATTAGATTATATCTCAAAGAATAATCAGTCGAATTTGTTGGCCGGTTTGGAGCAATTTGCGCCCTTTGCGGATAAATACCGGAAACAATATATAAATGTCGGGATAACAAACATTTCTTCTGAACTGGAAGCAAAAAATGCTTTTGCTATATTCAAGAATGTATGGAAGATTGCCCCTGATATTTCCTTGATTCAACATTTTGCTAAAAAGTCATCGCCTATATCTACTTATGTGTTTGAGTATTTTGCCCAGAATATTCAGAGCTTAAGTTCTGACACCAATTTCAAAAACACCCTTTTCAAGGAATTATCTTCTTTCGAGGATTATGAGTTTGTCTTCAAATATTTCGAAAAATATAGAGAAGGGGGAATTGATGTACGCTCAGAATACATAAATAAAGCAAAATCTATAATTACATCTTTTGAGGAAGGTCAACAACTTTCTTTATTGAATAGAGTCCTTAGGTTCTTTAATGACGATGTGTGGGCTATAGACTATAAAATGGCAATTGGAGAAAAACGTCAGGCCAGAAAAGATTACAAAGGCGCAAACGAATTATACACAGAACTTGTTGGATTACATGCAAATGCCCAGCCGCGAATAGCTCAATTATGTTATGAACAGAGCTTTGAAGAAACGGATTTCCTTCCCAAAAGGGAATGGATTAGTAAGGCGTTCCTTTTTAAGAAGTCTCATGATTCCCTTTTTAACTCAAAAGAGTATGACAAATTGATTCCTAATTTGTCGTCAGTTGTATTAGAGCTTATTAAGAGATGCTTTGTTGATGGCATTCCTGAAGAGGCTTATATCACAGCAAATATGTTTAAAGCCTTTGTTCCTAATTGTTTGAATAACTATATCAAAGAGCTTAAGTCATATAATGATAATGATTATGTACTGGCTCAATTAGAGAAACTTAAGGGAGAAGGAATAGATATTGCTTCAGACTATAAAGATGTTGTAAACAGAATATGTGAAGACAAAAACACTTCGAACCAATACCAATTAGCTGTTCTATCCAAAGCTCAAGCATTATTTGGCGACAATGAAATTTGCCAAAAGTTTATCTCTAAGGGTATAGAAGTCATTAACTCAGAAGAAGACGAGGGAAAAGCAAGTGTTTGTTTCTCAAATGTGTGGAAAGCCTGTCCTGACATAAGGCTATTAGATGCTTTTGTTAATCAAGATTACAATTATTTTAAATTGATAATAGATTTACTCATCGATAAGACGTCAATAGAGAAATGGGAGGGTAAACTCTTCACTCGTCTTTGTGACAATATCTTTGCTCTTGATGATTTCAGATATTCTCTGTCTATTTTTAGTCGATTAAAAGCGAAAAACATCCATATCCAGAAACCTTATGTTGCCACTGTGCTTAAAGCATTGCCCACTTTGGGAATTAAGGATCGGTTAACTCTTATCAATGAATCCTTAATTAAATTCAGTGACAATTTTTTGCTTGATGAGAAATTGGCTATTGCTGATATATATATATCAGAAAAAGATTTCGATAATGCAGAATCAATTCTAAAAGAACTTATTGGGTTACATACAAATGCAGAACCTCGATTGGCTTCTCTTTATTACGAAAAAGCCAAAAAGGAAAAATCTTTAGATAAAAAGGAAAAGCATATTATAAATGGTCTATCATATCATTTAGAACATTCAACAGTTTTCTCATATGAAGAATATGAGCCAATATTCAAAAGATTGGAAAAAGCTTATGAATCGTTGATAGATAAGTATTTTTCTGTTAACGATGCCGAAAATGCTTTCAAATTATGCATAGGGCTAAAGGCCTATATGGATAATTGGTATGAGAAATATGTAAATTTGAAATCTTCTCTCATTTCTGAATATAAAGATGCGGGAAAAAAGATCGAAGAAATATATGCGCTCTTTAACACATTAGAGACGGAAGGAGTAAATCTCAAGGTTGTTAAATCAGATGTTGTTGATTCAATTTGGGAAGAACTGGCAAAATTCCAGGTACAGCGCGCAGCGACACTGCCTTATGTCAATCGTGTTCATTTACTAAATAGTTTTATTTCGTATTTGAGCGCTCATTGTGAAAATAATAAAGCAAATGAAATATCCAAATCGATAAAGTCGGAACTTATTTCAATACATAAGAACCAAGGATATGAATATGAAAAAGAGGCAAAACTTTCTGAAGCAGTTGAAATTTATGAATTGCTGCAGAGTTTAGCTGATACAAGAACAACATCTTGGAGCAAGATTCGTCAAGTAATCTGTCAAATCAAACAAGGCTACGATGTACCCGAAAGTGAGGTACGAAAATTGCTTGGTTTGGTTGGATTTGCTAAAGAAAAAAAGGATATGGCTTATCGATATGCGATTTGTCTTATTCTGCGTCATGGTGCAAAAGAAGCAACCACATTTGTGAATGAATTTCTTTCTGACGAAACAGAACTTGTGGAAGCTTGTAAGAATGCTTTCGTAAAGGAAGCAGAAGATACATTAGCTAATCTCAACAAGCAAATAAGTAGTTTAAAGACTGGTGAAGCCACACTGTCAGATGCGAACAAATTGTCTGACACATTGAGCGACTATGACAAACAATTATCTCCGTATTTAAACGGTGTCCACGAGAAAATAGAAGGATTAAAGTCGTCAATAAAATCATATATTCTTTCAAAATGTTTTGAAGAAGGACAATTTGATCTCGCTCTAAAATATCTCAAAGAATCAGGGAAAAATTGGTATGAAGATGATGTGTATTTCCGAAATGTTGCTATTGCTTGTCTTGGAATAGTAGAAACGGGAAAGGTAAACAAAACCAATTATAAGGCAATTATTTCATGTTGGTTAACAGCTGTTTATCGTGACCAACTATTTGTTAGTTCTCTTGATTACACGAATTGGGATGATCCTTATACTTTCACCCTTGACAACTCTTTAGGAGGTAGTAAGGATGACTCATTTGACTCTTTACCAGAAAATGTAAATTTTGACGAGCCCGTGGAGGGATCTGTCATTTCTATTGCCGAGGTTCAGCAGAGTCTCTTAAGTCGATTTGAACTTGCTTTGAATGACAAAGATGAGCTATATACAACTTTCTATGAGGAACAAAAAGATGCAATGGATGCTCTTGTCAATTTGAATATGGATCACCCTTGCATGATTGCGGCTCCATATCTTGCCAGTAACACTCGAAAGTGCCTTAATGAGATAAAGAGCACTTTGGATTATGAGTATGATAATTATGGAGGGGAGAACATCCTTAAAGTAGGTGTCTTATACAATATTAATTCCGGAAACTATCGTGAGTATAAAGAAGCATCAAATAATGCTGAAAAATGTATTACAGCTGCAAGGTCAATGTCTGTAACTCAAGTAAAAAGTGTTTTTACGGATGCCAATATAAGTTCTGTACGAGAGTTCCCTGATTTGTATGGCTCTTTCTCCACGGAGATTCAAAATGTATTAACGAAAATCACTAAAGATGGAACATCTTATAAAACCGTTCTTAGTGTATTCTCCCTTATATGTCAAGTTGTTAACGACAATACACTATCTTATATCTTCGGAAATTTCATTAACCAAAGCGTTGTCGGCAAACTCAATGACGAAAGTCTTGATTTAGCCACAGGATTAAAAGATCTAGTTTCTGCTTACAGTGTAGCCAAGTCGTGCGTCCAACTGAAAAATAACATTGGTAGCGTGTTAGAGGCTTTGGTGGGAAGATATATTACTGAGGCAAAATCAAGTGACTTGACTACAATAAAGTCAGTATTGAACTCAACAGGGACGGAATTCGAAAGCAATGTCGCAAATACATTATCTGAGCAAATTGTATTAGTTGCGATGGCAACAGGGCATCCTGATACAATAGAGTCCTTGACAACGATTTCTGCTAGAACTGTAACATTACGTAACAAATTGAATAGCTTAAAAGGAAAGACAAAAGAACTGACATTAAATATTGAACTAAGTCAGATTGTTGATAAAGTTAACAACAAATCAATGTCTCTTTCTTCGGCATTGCAGAAAGTGTATTCGCTATATGAAGCCAACCCCAATAATATTCGTGTATGTGACAACCTTTGCACTTTGGTTGGTATGTGTATTCGAGAGTATGTTATTCCTGATTCATTTGGTAAATCAACTGTCATGACAATCTTCAATAAGCTTAAATACAATAAGAGTACAACATACAGGAACAGTGCACGTGCTCTGAAAAATGAACGGCAAGAGATTCTAAACCAACTGCCTTTGGATGCTCGGACGTTGCTTACAGGTGGTACTACATTTGGTTCTGAGCTTAATGCAGAAGGAAGGAAACTAAAAAATGCATTACAATTATATTTAGATTTAGCATAATATGAAAAATCCGTATATCGTGTTAGGCATTAATCAAAATGCCAATAAAGTTGAGATAGTCAAAGCACAAGTCAAGGCGTTAAGACTAAAAAGATATGATGCAAAGGAAATTGCTTCTGCTCAAAAGGAGTTGCATAATCCTGCTCGTCGGTTAGCTGTAGATTTCACATATCCAATTCTTGATGGTATTGATGGCTTTGAACCGATAACTTCATCAACAAAAAGTAAAGAGATTGATATTAATAAATTAAATGTAGATAAATATAATTCATAATATGATAGAAGCAATTGAAAACAAACTTTCTGAAATCCTGAAAGATAAGAAAGACTTATCCATTATGATTGAGGAAAACCAAAGAAAGAAAGAACAACTTTTGGACGAAGTATTCTTGGATGCAATCTCCGTTCTAGATGCGTTTTCGCGAGAAGAGAAAGTGATAGAGGATCACGAATGGAATCAGTCTGAGGATAGCCAGAAAGCGATCAAGCGGCTTCTTAATGCTAAAAAGAAGCTAAACACGATGCTCGAAAAGTACAATGTCGAAAAGATTGTATTCAATGATGGCATGTCTAATGATGATTTATGTTCAGTAACAGATACAGAACCTGACGTTGAAAAGCCGAATGGTTATATTTTGTCAATTGAAAAAGAAGGGTACATAAGAAATGGTCATATGCTGCGACGTGCAGAAGTTGTTATTGTTAAAAATTAATGAGATCGTTATCTGAAATTCATTCAGAGAAAGACTGGGTAACCGCAAACCTAAAAAAAGCAGGGTTGTGGTGTGGGGGAGGATTAGCTATAACTATTCTCTCGCTGCTTGTTGCTTCCCATGTAGGTTTTTCAATTATAACACTCAGTGCAATTGGCTGGGGGGGATGGAATGTATTCAAATTTCTTAAGCGATTAGATGAACTTAAAGAGGAAGAGAAGAAGGTTAAGGATTATGAACACCCTTCTGAAAGTCATGTATCTGTTTCTTCTCCCTTTTCAAAGACACTATCTTCATCAAGTTCCACGCATCTTTCAACAAAACTTCGTTCTAAAACCTGGAAATAAAAGAATTATAATTATGGCAAAGAAAACTCCACTGATTCCAGGGCTTAGTTTTTCATTGAAAAGAGCTTTGGGAATTACACAAGCTAAACAAAAGTTTGCTCGTAAGACAGGGATACCGACTTCTAAGGTTGGTTTTGAACGTAAAATTGGTAATGCAGTAATAAAAATATTGTTTGGTAAAAAGTAACACAGATATTCACTATTTCTTTATGTAGTTGTTGTAGTATCTGATAATATCGCTCGCAGAGTACCTGTGGACGGTATCATCAATGCGCTACAGCTGTACTCTGGCTCCGCTATTATTATAGTATCATTGAACTGCTCTTCGTATATCTATCAAAGAAGATGATAATACCAAATGCTCTTCTATATTATTTGATAGTTATAAATATTGTGACCTCCTTGTGTATGGTATCGACAAACAGAATGTCAAATAAGGAAGATAGAGAATATTGAAAGCTTCTTTGTTGATACTTACAGTTATCAGAGGGAGTATCGGAGCAACTACTGGTATGAAGATCTGGAATAACATGAGTATGCACAAGAAGTTATGTACGGACTTTCACTATTATTATTGGCCTAGACAGTATTCCTAAATTTAATAAACAATGATAACAGATTGTTTTAATGGCAATGACACTATTCCCACGTCCATCCCCATTGGGACGGAAGCGGAAACATGAGTCATTAAAAGTCAAATTCTGATAAATTGTTAAATCTTGAATATCTGCATATGGATGCTGATATTCTCATTGTGTTCGTGCAAGACGTTCTGAAGCTGGTGCACGTATGGAATCTGAACGTTGTGGAACACAGGAACATTGTTCTTGAAAACAATCTTGTTGTCGGTACCCAGTTGTGGATGGATAAATGCATTAGTATTA
>Ga0326513_10003275_pt1 | contig 11793 bp, 2 predicted proteins | sample 2_2465_0518_D_FD_203654 | JGI IMG/M metagenome (GOLD analysis project Ga0326513, IMG submission 203654) | Bovine rumen microbial communities from UC Davis, California, United States - 2_2465_0518 | ecosystem: Host-associated > Mammals > Digestive system > Stomach > Rumen | place: USA: California... | reverse complement strand
GAAGTTGATATCATTAATGGTGAAAACATAGTCCAAAGGCTTGCACTTGACTTTGTCACCGATCCAGCACGGCAAAGTGATTGTCTTCTTCATTTCGTTCTCCCTTGACATTCGTGATAAAATTACCTTGAGGTGATGCCCTATGACTGAGAAAGAAACTCAGCGAGGCCGTCCCCGTTTTGGATCGGCAAAGCAGAAAGCAGAGAAGTTCGTCAAATTCTCATGCACTCTGCCGCCTGACGTTTATGCCCGGTTAGACAAATTCTGTCAGGACGAAGAACGATCCAAAGCGTGGGCATTATCAAAGGCCATCATCCCGTGGTTGGAGGAGCGAGGCTATTAAGTCTCGCCCCTTCTTCATTTTATCATGCCCGGTGTTCCCGGTCAATAATTGGGTTCCCAAAGAACACTAAAGTAGGCCATTAAATGACTTCGCGATTATGCCTCTTCAGACGGTTCTGGAGCCGGTCCGGGCTGAACCTCATGCTCAAACTTCTCAGAGTCGATGAAAAAGCCCTCATCCGTGTACATCATGACGGTGTGCATCGGAACCTGAGACACCGCCGCACCGGCGAGAAGCTGGTGATACTTCGCTCTTGCGGCCTGCTGGGCTTTGTCCTGAGTCTCATAGTTTGCGCTGTCATAGGCATAGGTCGGAGTGGCGGTAGCGCCGCCGGGGAAGCTCTGGATTTCAGTTACAAGATACTTCATTGTTTTATCCTCCTATCAGGTATTGAGTTGGTTGAGTGCATCTGCAAGGCTTACCACATTGCAGTTAGTGCCGGGAATGATCGTTGCTCCCTGTGCGATTGCGGCAGTGCTGAAATACAATGTGTTGCCGATCATGAAGAAGGTGTTCGCGGCAATGTTGGCATTTGCCGTCATATCATCCTCTTCAGGCTGGGTAAGATTTTCAATGTAGAGCTTAGTATCTGCCGGATAATCACATTCCGTGATTGCCCCGGTGTCAATCCAGATGTTGTTGGTGCCGTAGAGGGTGGTCAGGATGCCGCTGACCTGTTCGGCGGTGAGGGTGTAGGTGACGGGGGTTATAAGCGGATAGATTAGCTGTGTATTATTTGAACTAAAATAATCTCTAATTCCTTGCAGATCAGTAGTAAAGCCGTTATCTGTCAGAACAGATTTAGCAAAACCAAAATTAACATATTGGCTGTCTTGGAATATTGTAACAACTAATCTCCCACTATTACCTGACGGGATATCGGAAGAAAACTTATCAGATATTGCACGAGCACCTTCGCACTCAGGAAATCCATTGGTTGAAAATTTAATACTACAAGCAATAAATGTATTTGTATTTGCTTCGGTTTTATAGTCATTTTCTGTGCCATTGATTAAATGGTAATAATATTCGTTACTCAGCACCCCGCTCCCATCCTCATTTATGGTGAGAGTGCCGCCGTAGACTGTGCCAGCTTCGGTTTCCCAATTGATAGTCAGTTTTGGAGTTGCGCTTGCATCATACGTCTTCTCGTTGTAGATATTCGCTCCAGTCCGTCCGCTTATCGGTCTGACATTATCGGGAGTCGGAACGCCTGTTCCACTCTGCACCAGCTCAATCGTTGCGACAATCTTGCGAATCTGGCGGTTGTCCGCACCGTCCGCAAAGCTGGCAATGTTTCCGCTTGCCGTATTGATGATAACAGGCGCTTTGTCACTTAATTGGCGATTTAGCTCATTCAGCTTTTCGCCGACAGTGCCTTCGTCATAGGTCTGCGTGGGATCAAACGTGACCCCGCCGGCGTCCGTTGTCCCCGGATCTCCCTTCGGTCCCTGAGGTCCCTGAGGACCTGTCGCACCAGTGTCACCTTTCGGTCCCTGAGGTCCGGTCGCGCCGGTTGCTCCGGTGTCGCCCTTGTCGCCCTTGTCGCCTTTGTCACCCTTCGGGCCCTGAATCCCTTGCGGTCCCTGAGGCCCGGTCAAACCGGCCAGCTGTGACGGCGTGAAGTCTCCATAGGTGAAAGGATCTCCCTTGGGTCCCTGCTCACCCTGGGGTCCCTGCGGACCTGTGAGCCCTGCCAGCTGTGCCGGCGTGAAGTCTCCATAGGTGAATGGGTCTCCCTTGGGTCCCTGCTCACCCTGAGGTCCCTGCGGTCCTTTGATGTTGACTGGCTGCGGGTTCTCCTTCTCCTTGTCGTTGGTCCAGCTCAGCGTGCCGTCCGCGGCCACACTCGGCGTGAAGGTCGCACCGTCGAACTCTCCGGCATCCGCGTCGGTTCTCACGCCCTGCGCCACGGTCAGCGCTTCCTGCACCGCGTTCTGCACCTGGGCTGCCCAGCTGGGTGTCGTGCCTGTCTGGCCCGCGTCCTCGGAGATTGCGCTGTCCTCGATACGTCCGACCACGCCCCAGATCGTCGGCCGGATCAGGGTGCCGTGGCCGTCGTTTCCGTAGACGCCCACCATCAGCATGCCGCCCGCCTCAGTCAGCACCTCCGGCGGAACCGTGCACTCATTGTTCAGGATGATCTTCTCGATCTCCTGGTCGCTGCCCTTGAAGATCGCGGTCTTGGCCAGGCCCGCCCAGTCATCTGAAAAGAGGAATGCCGCCACGATCCCTTCTGCGCCAACCGTCACCGGTGAAAGCGGGATCGCCTGCACTCCTCTGTTGTTTACTGTTACACGAATCATGATGTTATCACCTCGCTATCATAATAAGGAATCGAGGCGGGAAACCGAATCCCCGCCTCTTTAAATTTTATGGATGTTTTGCCGCCCAGCTTTGAAGCGTTTTGCTCCTGGCTCCGTTCCACTGCGACCGCCAGATCACTTCCGCTTCTTCGAAGCTTATCTCACCGGACTTGACCGCATCGCGAAGCATGAATCCCATCTCATCCTGCGTAATGCTGTCGTTGCTGTTTGTGTCCGCTTTCTGCAGGAGCTGTACATATCTGTCCAGCGTCATGCCGGACGGCTTCGCGCCATAAGCCGCTTCTTTTTTCTCGCTGTAAACGGGTACGGCTTTCCTGAATCCATCATAGTCCGTGACCTTGCTGTCCTGTACCGCCGACGGAGCCTCCACGCCGGAACTCGTCGTGCTCGTATTGGTTTCTGAGCTCTTTGGCTCCGCCTTGCCGCGCCACTTGTCGAAGGTCTTGCTGTTTTCCTTGTTCCACTGAGACTTCCAGAGTGCCTGCGCCTGCTCTTCCGTGATCTCGCCTGCGGCCAGTGCATCAACCAGATACTCGCCCAGCTCGTCCTGCGTCGGTTTCGTTGTCCCGTTGACATCTGCCTGCGACATGATGCTCTTGTATGCGCTCTTGGAAATGCCGGTATTCTCCACATATTCCTTCCATGCCGCAGCGCTCTCGTCACTCAGCTGGTTTCCGTCATAGGTCCGGATTTTCCACTCATTCTTCCTGTCGTTCATGATCGTATTCCAGATTGCGGTAGCATCTCTCGTCAAATTAGATGCCGCCACTCCGGACAGCTGGCTGACTGCCTGCAGCGCCTTATACACTCTGCCCCACGGCGTCATTTTCCCGTAATAGGTGGCTTTTGTCGGCTTGTCCAGCTTCCATTTATCCGGCAGGAACTCCAGGTTCAGTCTTGCCGTCTCGATCCAGATATTTGCGGCGTCGATGGCCGTGCTGAAGGCTGTGATGGACATGTCTCCGCTCTTGTATCCCTGCAATGTGCTGATGATGTTCTTCACATACGGCAGCTTCCCGACGAGTGACAGATCCTGTGCCAGGTTGCCTTTGATTATGTTGCCCTCTCCGAGCAGCGCCTGACGGAACTTTTCCCAGTACTTTTCGTCATCATCATCCCTTATCGCGTCCGCAATGGATTCCATAATGGCGGAGAAGGCTGCGCTTGCCGTGTAGACCGCGACAGCCTTGGCAAAGGTACGCCTGTTACGCTTCCACGCTTCCGGTTTCCCAAGCCGCCTGACGTCGTTCTGATACCTGCTGTAGGCATCCAGCAGAATGTTGTAAGAAAGAGTCGGTTCCGCCATAAACGAGCTGTTTACTTTGGAGTACATGGTCTTTCCTCGCATGATCTCCGACCTCGTGAGCGTGCTGTCCATCACCTGGGAGGCGTACACAACTTCCCGGAACAGGTCCGCCGTCCGGTCCATCAGGGCCTGTCCGCGCAGGTTGCTGTTCTCGCCCTTCGCCTGCCGTTTGCACGCGGTCCAGAGCATAGACCAGGTCAGCTGGTCTCCCAGCTCCGCTGCCTTCATGGATGCCTCCGCGACCTTGTCCTTCCAGGTGTCGTCGTGCTGGATCTGCCCGCGCATGCCTCTGGCAATGTCCGTGTCGTAGTAGCCAAGAGACTTCCACACCGCGGTGCCGGAGTACTTGATCGCTTCCTGATACGCCGCTCGACTTGGCACAATGCCCACCATGTACTGCGGCTTCAGCACTGCTGTCGCCCTCACATAAGAAGTTGGCTGCAGCAGCGCCACTCTCAGGTTGGCACCCACCGCCGCGATCTTGTAGTTGCTCAGAAGCTTTCCGAATCCCGGGTCTCCCCGGTCTCCGGATTCCGTCGTACCGTTAATGTCCTGCATCAGCTTCCGGAAGTAGCTCAGCGCCTTGTTCCCGTATGCTCCCTGCATAACCTTCTGCATGGTCTCCGTATCAAAGGTCCCGTCACTGAACCGGATCTTCTCCTTGTAGTTAAAGTACTTGATCGCGTCCAGGATCGGAAGTCCCATTCCGTTGAGCTTTGCCATGTCCGACATGTGATCCGCGGTGGTGTCGAAAATGTTCCCTACCACCAGCGCGTTGTTCGCATGCGGGTTCAGGCTCTTGCTGCTGGAAAGATTCAGCAGGCGGAACATGCTGGCATTTCCCGGCGCGTCCGTGTCGCTCATGGGTCTGTCGGTCGCGTCGGTCTTAATCGGATAATAGTTCTCTCCTTCGGTATAGAACTCATACCCGAATCTCCGCATGCTCACTTCGTTGCCCCACTGGGCGCCCTTCTTCGCCATATAGGTCTGAAGCGCCTTGGCAACCTCCCGCTGTCTGGCGTTGAGCATTCCCGTGATCTTCTGAATGTCCCCCAAGCTCAGGTGATAGTGCCTCGCCTGGATCAGCCCGTCGATGTCACCGATCCGGATGCCGCCCGCCTCGATGTGCTTCCGGGCCTGTTCCCGGTTCAGCAGCATGCTTAGCTCCATGATCTGCGCCGTGGTCATCTTCACCCGGCTTCCGTCTTCCAGCGTGATGTCATGGACCTTCTTTTTCCACTCGTTAACCTCCTTGCTCGTGTAAAGGTCTCTTGTGAACGTCTTGATCTCCTGCACGTTGAAGGCCATCTTCTCCCAGCCCTTTGTGAGTCCGTCGAAGATGCTCTCTCCGCCTTTGCCGAAGCGCTTGAACACATAGTACGGCGTTCCGTTCTCCCACATGAGGAAGCCCGCCGCCTTGCCGGTTCCGCGCTTGCTCACGTCGCCCATCTCTTTCATGTGCTCGATGTCCTGCCCGGCCGCTTCCCGAACGCTCTCAAACCTTGCGTTTGCCATGAAGCTATTGAGGTTCCGGATTGCCGTGTTCAGGTTGCTGAGGAAGTTCGACAACTGCTTCAGCTCCGCCGCGCTCATCTGGTTGATGGTGTAATCCCGGTTTTCCTTCAGCGCCGTGTCGATCAGGCCGATGGTGTCCCGCAGGAACTGCAGGTTCTCCTGGCTGATATCCACGTATCCGCCCAGATCCTCCTGCACATCTCCGGTCCCGTCGATGTAATCCTGCTGCCCGCTGAGCGCCCGCTCCAGGGCCCGCATTCTCGCGCCGAACTCCCGGTCCGCGTTGGTCTCGTCTCCGCCCCGCAGCTGGCGCTTTGAGGTAAAGTCGATGCTTTCCAGGAACTCCGCCACCGGCCGCTTCAGGACCTCCGGCACATGCTTCTTGTCGTCGTTTTTCATCAGCATCTCGTAGAGTGCCTTCGCCTTTGCCTGTACCTGCTTGCGGTACTTCGTGGTCCCGGCGCTTTCCTCGCGGCGGTCTCTGGCCTTCTTCTGGATTTCCTTATAATGATCCTTCAGACCCTGAATCTCCTTGGCCGCCCGCTCGCGTTCCTTTGCCCGGACCTCGGCTACTCTGGCCGTGCCCTCTTCCCGAACCTGCGCAATCCGCTGCTCGGATTCTGCCTGTAGAGCGCTGTAACGCTGGTCCGCTTTCTTCAGGGCGCTGGTCAGGTCGTAAACCTGATCCCGCAGCTCGATGAGCTCGCTCTTCGTGTCTTTGCCCTCCTGCTGCAGGCGTTCCAGCTCTTCCTTTATGATCTCGCCTCTTGTCGTTGCCGCGTCCAGCTTCTTCCGGATCTCCCGGTTTTCCTCTGTCACCGCGCCCAGCTGGTCGAAGGCTTTTTCCGCCTCTGCCGGCAGCAGCGGCCGAAGGACATTCTCGTTCATCACCCGGAAGGCGATGCCGTTTGCGATAGACTCCACCGCCTCGCCCATATAGGCGTCGAAGGGATTGACCGTCATGCTGTCGGATGCCGCCAGAACGTCGGCAATGATCATGATCTCCTCGCCCTCGTTCGCGGGACCGTTGTCCGACCCCGCCTCCGGGAAGTAGTAGTCGCCGAAGTCCGCGTGCAGCTGCTCATAAAGCTGATCCACGCTGATTCTTCCCTCGCCCGCTTCGGAAGAGAGATACACCCGCTTCCCGAACAGGCTGTTTTTCACGCTCTTCAGGCCGCCGTAGGAATCCAGCTCGCCTAAGAACTCCGGCTTGATGTAAACCTTCTGTCCCTCCAGGCTGCCCCGGATCTCCCGCAGCTGCCCGTTGTCGGTCTCCACGGTCTCCTCGGCTCCCTGCGCGATGAGGCTTGCCGCTTCCCGTGCCAGCTCCTTGACCCTTGCCTCGTCCAGTTTCTCCACCGGCGTTTGAAGGTAGTAGTCGCCCACCGCTTTGACGGCCGCCGTGACCTCGCTGAGATCCGCCTTGCTGCTGTATTCGCGCATGATCTGCCTTGCCAGCTTCTCGGCGTCGGCTTTCTTTGCCCGCGCCAGCTTTTTCAGGATCTTTTCGATGGTGGCGTCCTTGCCCTTGACGGTCTTCTTCAGTTCCTTGACGGTGTTGCTGAGAATCGCGTTCTCGCTCTGGATTCTGGAATAGGCCAGCTCGCGCCCCGTGCTTTCCTCAGACGTGTCTTCGTATGTGTCGTCCCACCGCTGGTAGAAGACCTCCTTCGGCTGCGGACTGTTCATCCGGTCCAGGAGCTCCCGCGCCTGGCTCAGCTCCGGTTCCATGAGGTTTCCGGATTCCAGGAGCCCGTGAAGGTAGTCCTTCTCTTTCTGAATGTTGTCGCGGCCTTTGAAGGCGTTCGCGTGTTTGGCAAACAGGTCCCCCGGCTGATATCCCGGATAGTAGAGGCTCGGGTGCCGTGCGCTGTACCAGGCTGCAAAGGCTTTGTCCTGTACGCGGTCGGTGTTGCCGCCGCCGATGTAGGTCTGTTCGGTGATGGCGTTCATGTGCTGGATCAGGCGCTCCGCGAGCCGGTACGCCTGTCTGCGCCGGTATTCACCTCCGTTCGAAACCGTTGCCAGCAGTTCGTCCACGACGGCCCCCGGGTCCAGCATGTCCCCGCTGGTCGCGTCGCGGCTCAAGAGATCGAAGTCCAGCATCCCTTCAATGTCCTCGGCGCTGAGCATGCTCTCGGGGATGCTGCCGAAATACGCCTTGATATCCTCCGTCAGCCGCTCCGCTTCCGCGAGTCTTTCCCGCATCTTCGGATGCATGTTGCTGTTCTCCACGTCAAAGAAGGCCATCTGCCCTTCGAGCTGCTCATCGTAGCGCTGGAACTGCGCTCCCTCTACGGAGTTCAGGACCCGCAGCCGGTCTTCCTTGTCTCCTGCTTTATAGGTGAGGACGTTCAGTCCCTGATCACGCATCTTCTTCAGAAGATCCGCGTCCGTCTCTTCGGCTGTGTCTTCCACGATGTAAGCCAGGGCCTCTTCGGGATAAACGACGCGGCGCAGCTTGGCCTCGAAGTACGGAACCTTCATGTTTCTGGTATCCTCGGCCAGCTGCCACAGCTCGTCCGTCAGAGTCGGATCATAATTGATCCACTGCGCTTCGCTCCGAAGTTTCCGGTCCATCGCCGCCTTTGTTTTGCTGTCACGGACCGCTTCCAGCAGAATTTCCCTTGCCGAATCCCTCTGCTCCCAGGCATAGTCCCTTGACGTGATCTTGGCTGCCGCCTCCACAAGCTCCTGCAGCCTGTCGTTCAGGACCTTCTTCGGGCCTTCAAACTCTTCTTCGTCGATATAGTCTCCGTTGTAGAGTCTGCCCCGGTCCGCTCGGGCCTCTTCCACAGTGCGATAGTGCTTGACGCCGACGCCAGTAAGATTGCTTCCGAACGCTCCGACTCCGGTCTCTTCCTGTTGACCCATGATCTTTGCAATGTTGTCCAGCGTCGCGGGGACATGGAGCTGCTTGAAACTCCTGCGGTTTCCGCTCGGTGTGAAGATGTCCTTATCATTCCGGATTCCGCTGTTCTTGACCAGGCCGCTGAAGGTTTCACGGATCCACTTATGATACCCTGCGTCGTTCTCGATCTCCGTGTTGCCGCGCAGCGCGTCACTGAGCCCGTAACTGTCCGGGACTTGCTTGATTTCCCTCCCGTCGCCGATATACTCCCGCAGTGCGCCTTGGATAATACCGACATTGATGTCTCCGCGAACGTAAAGAGGGTCCTCTCTGTATTTTTTCAGGAGAATCTTTGCGCCCTTTGATTTTCCGCTCTTGTCCGCGGCTTCAAGCTGCGCGATATACTCCCGGTTCAGCACGTCAGCGACAGCCTGTCGGAAATCATCGTCGTCATAGGTTGCGTTTTCGATCCGCTCCTCGCCCAGTGCCCTGAACACTGCCAGAAGCTGGTTATTCTTGTATTTGTAGAAGCCGTCCAGCGTTTTTTCTTTCGTCGGAAGCTCCGGTTCCTGTCCGATGCTCTTCATGTAGGCATATTTGACAATATCCCGGTGCTTCATCGCTTCGACGAAATCGCCTTTACCATCACTGAGCGCGTCCGCAATCTGATCGCTGTCCAGGTAAGTCGATCCTTTCAGCGCCTCATACGCCGCCGCTCCGATCTGATCACGGATCTTCTTTTTCAGATTTGAGGTGTCCGCAATATCGTATTCTACTCTCGGCTCTGTCGGGGTCCAGGCGTCACCGCCGTAGATCCTGTTCGCCCGGTTGACTTCCGGATCGATGCGGCTGCGCCCGAAGACGATGGAAACCGGCCCGTAATGGTTGTGCCCGCTGCCCGCCTTCTTGATCGCGATGGAGGGGAACGGCACGCCGCCGCGCTCGATCATGCGCCGCAGTCCGCTCATGGTCTTGTTGTGGACGGCAATCAGCTTGTCCGACTCTTCCACTTCGCTGATCATCTGGAAGCGCACGTCCGGATCGCTTGTCGGGGTCTTGTTATCGGTGTTTTTGATCTGCTCTGCCCGGAAGGCCACGGTTTCCGTCGGTGCGATGATGCCGTCGAAGCTTGTGCCGTTGACCTTGTTGAACAGCTCCACGGCTGCCACAAAGTCCCCGATGGCCGTTGCGTTGATGTCCTGAAGGATGCCGAAGTCGTCCTTGCCTCGGAGGCTCTTCAGGACAGAATCGACCGTCGCGCCATAGCCGTAGTTCTCAAGGCCATAGTCTTCGTTTTCTCCTACCTCCTGCAGGAACTTCCGGAGCTGCGCCCTGGTGATGTAGTGGGTTCCTTCCTGCACGGGGTTCTGGATGTTCAGGTAAAAGGCCCTCGCCTTGCCGTACTGCTCGGCGTGGGATTTGCTGTCGGTGAAATAGAAGCCCCTGCCGTAGAGGTTGGAATAGCTGGATTTCTTCCGGTCAAAGACCGTGAAGTCTCCGTTTCCGCCCCGGTACATAACCTTCAGCCGCCCCTGATCGTCCCGAATCTTGGAGTCGGCAAAGAACTTTTCCTGATCCTCTGTGAGCTCTGCGCCCGTGCTGTCGAAACGCTGGAGCTGCACCTTCGGCGCTCTGGGATCGTACTCGATCTTGACGCCGGCGTCCTCCAGGGCATGCAGCAGCGAAGGCGGGACCACATTGCTCGGAACCGCAATGTCCGTACCGTCCAGAAGCTCCTTGTAGTGCTGCGCCACCTCGGCATCCGGGACCTTCCGCACCGGCTTCAGCCATCTGGAGAGATAGACCTGCCGCTCGGTGCCCTTGGCCTTGATGAGCTTTCCTGCCACGGGTCCGGCCTTCCAGGAGTGCACGCCCACCGCGTCCTTGGCATACTCCGCCCGGTATCCGCTGGTGAGTTCGCTCTTCGGAATGATGCATTCATAGGTGACCAGGCCCGGTCTGCTGTAGGCGCCGGTGAACTGGTCATTGATCATCAGGTTGCTGCTGTGCTGATAGGGATTGTAGGCCGCCTTGACCGTGCTGCCGTCGTCCTTCTTCAGCGTGAAGTAGCCGCGGCCGTTTTTCGGATCGACCTCAATCTTGCTGGGATCGCCGACGGACTTCTCCCATCTGCCGACTTCCATTGCCTTGGTCATCTTCCACTTGCCGTCCGGGCCCTTCTTCATGGACGCCATCGGGGGATAGAGCTTGCCGTTGATCTCCAGGAAGGACTTGTAGGTGTGAACCACATCGCCGTCCTTCTCCTGTTTATTCAGCCAAGCCAGCGTCTCCGGATCCTCTTCGAATACGGAATACTGCACCCTCTGAATCTGGCGCTCTTCCTGCTCGCTCTCCGCCTCGAATGTCTGATAATTAATCTTGTGATCTTTCTTAAATTCATTGACAGAATTGCGGAATTGTGATACATTGTTTTCGAGCGATGACGCTGTTATACTACCCAGCCTAGGGCGCTGGGCTGTCACTGGCAGGCCGTCGCTTATTTTTTTGTCGTAGCTCAGGATTCTTCCTTCATCGATTGCGGAATCGATCAGCGTTGCAAGGTCCTTCTTCGCTGCGCCTCGCCCATTGTAGTCTTCGAGCTTCTCGTAGATGCTCATTACAATGTGCGGCTTCCGATTCATTTTCCCGTTGATCGGCTGATCTTTGTAGAATCCGAATGCCGCAATAAGCGGAGTCCCTTTATTACCGATAACCGGTAATACCATCACGATCTCCGGGTTTCCTCTTCCTATCGTGTCATTGATCGTGATTGCCGGGTTTTCGAGGCTCATGATCGCCTGAACAGCTTTTTCCTCACCGATGCCGTGGTAGTTTCCCCGTTTCTTGAACCGTCCTTCTTTCCTTGCCTCTTTTTCAGTTTTGATATCCTCATACAGGTGGTCCCTATAAACATAAAAATCTCCGTCAATGCCGGAAAGGTCCCTGATAAATTTCGGCATTCTGCTGACCTTTATGAGGTTGTCATGCCCTGCATCCGCGTGATCGAGCGCATCATATACAGCCGTTTGTGCTTCATATTCCTGCAGTGTCTGCTTTTCGGAATAATTCATCATCTGCACACCGCCCTCTGTGGCGGTGTTTCTGTATGCGGCGTTCCCCGACGCGGTCTCAAGCCCGCGGTCCCAGATCTCCTGAATCGTTTCCAGCTCGTCCATTACTGCCTGCACCGGGCGGAAGACACCGGCCTTCTCGGTGAAGTCGATCTCGTCGAAGGCTTCCCGGATCTTCTGTGTGAAGTTCTCGATGAAGTCCGCGATCTTCTCGGCCAGGTTCATGTTCTGCCGTGCCAGCTTGGTGACGGCTTTGGAGTTGTAGAGCATCGACTGGCAGGCGTTTGCCACCAGCTCGTCCACGGCCTGCTCATAACTGAGGTTCGGCTCCCACTTCAGCTGCTGCCGGACCAGCGCGTCGAACTGTGCCGGACTCTTCT
>Ga0326513_10003274_pt1 | contig 11793 bp, 14 predicted proteins | sample 2_2465_0518_D_FD_203654 | JGI IMG/M metagenome (GOLD analysis project Ga0326513, IMG submission 203654) | Bovine rumen microbial communities from UC Davis, California, United States - 2_2465_0518 | ecosystem: Host-associated > Mammals > Digestive system > Stomach > Rumen | place: USA... | reverse complement strand
CAGCGTGGCTAATGATTGGAGTTTCTTAACGGTGCTCCGTAAAATCGACAAAGGCGAGACCGGCATGATCGTAGACGCTGCAGAGAAACTTCTCGGCGGTGAGGAAGAGGTCGAAAGGCTTGCGAAGCACTTAGAGGTTGACGGGATCACTCCTGTAGACGTCATGGTATCGGCTATAACTGAACTGATGGAGTCCGTTAACGAACTAAAAAACTCAGAACCCTCTCCAGCATGATAGGTCTCGACGAGGATGCATTGATTTGCGACCTTGCCGAGACTTATTCCATATACGACTACAGGTCGCTTCCGCTTCGTACGGTGGCGACCTTAGCAGCTGGACTGAGGGATGATTCACGGATAAAACTACGGGCGGCTGATATGACAGTCTCCCAAGATACGATACTTCTCGCTGCGATATCAGACCGAATCGATGCACTGCGATACAGCTTCTCGAGCGAATCAAAGCGCATGAAAGAGATCCCGTCACTCGTTCGGCTTTTAATGGGCGAGAAGAAAGACAGCAACAGCGAAGCGATGACATTCGATTCTCCTGAGGATCTGATGAAAGCGCTCGCAAAAGCAAGAGGAGAATAAAATGGCAGGCACTTCATTAGGAACTGCATATGTACAAATCGTACCATCGGCGGACGGCATAAAAGGCTCACTGACTAATTTGATGGGTGGCGAGGCTGAAAGCGCAGGAACCGCTGCAGGTACGAAGATAGGCGCATTCGCAAAGAAAGCGCTCGGAAAGGTAGCGATAGGCGCTGCGATAGTAACGTCGCTCAAATCGGCACTTTCGGAAGGCGCTGCACTCCAACAGTCATATTTGGGCGGTGTTGACACCTTGTACGGCGAAGCAGCTGACGGCGTTAGAAAATACGCGAGGGAAGCGGCTGCTGCTGGTATCAGCATGAACGAATATTCGGAACAGGCCGTATCGTTCGGAGCTGCTTTGAAACAGGCTTATGGCGGAGATACATATAAGGCAATGGAAGCAGCAAACATGGCCATATTAGACATGACTGACAATGCTGCGAAGATGGGTACTCCGCTCGAATCGATACAGAATGCATACCAGGGATTTGCGAAGCAAAACTACACGATGCTGGACAACCTGAAGCTCGGGTATGGAGGCACCAGGTCCGAGATGGAAAGGCTCCTGAGGGACGCGCAGAAGATTTCAGGCGTTGAATACAACATCGACAACTTAGGAGACGTTTACGACGCAATCCACGTTATACAGGGCGAATTAGGGCTCACAGGAGTTGCAGCGCAGGAAGCATCGGAGACCTTCAGCGGTTCGTTTAACGCCATGAAGGCATCGCTCAAAAACTTCTTCGGGTCGCTTGCGTTAGGGGAGGATATAAAACCAGCGCTCCAGGGACTTCTGACATCGGTCGACACGTTTGTATTCAATAATTTAATACCGATGATAGGGACCATCGTAAAAAGCCTTCCGACGGTAATATGGACATTCTTATCCGAAGGGATCCCGATGCTGTTAGAACGTATCAGCTCGTTCTTACAGACTGGGGCTGAAACCCTAAAGGGACTGGCCAGCAACTTATCGGGCGAGAAGGTAAAAGCCTGGGCGGTCGAAACAATACCGAAACTGATTACGGCTGCAGGTGAAATGATTAGGAACTTCGCCGACAGTCTTGTCGCGAATCTGCCCGAAATCATCAAGGCCATCGGACAGATAGCGCTCTCCATCGTTACGGGTTTAGGTTCGGCGTTATGGCCGAAAATCAAAGAGTGCGCTATCGGCATAAAAGACAGGTTCATGGAGCCTATAAACAATATGCGTGAAAGCGTCCACAATGCTATCCAATCGTTAAAAGACGGATTCCTGCAGAGGATTTACTCCATACGCGATACCATCGGCGGAGTCGCTTCGGCCATCAGGAGCAGGTTCCTGTCGCCTATAGAAAACCTGAGAGACAAAGTCAAGAGCATAATAGACAAAATCAAAAGTTTCTTTAGATTCTCTGTATCGATACCGCATATCCCGCTCCCGCACTTCTATATCAGCCCGAGCGGTTGGAGACTGGGCGACCTGTTACGAGGATCTATCCCGTCGCTCGGTATCAGCTGGTACGCTAAGGGCGGTATCGCTACGAATCCAAGCATCGTAGGTATAGGCGAAGGCACATCTAACGAGGCTATCCTTCCACTTGATCCGTTCTGGAAGCGTATGGATAAGTTAGCGGAGTCAGTCGAAAAGAACGGAAGGGGAGGGGACGTAACTATAAACGTCTACGCAGCTCCCGGTATGGATGTGAACGCAATAGCAGAAGCGGTTGAACGTAAGATGATATCAGCTCAGAACTCAAGGAGGGTCGCATGGGGAGTATAAATAACAGCTTCAGGTTCGGCACAGTGGATAGCGCAGACTATAATCTGCTTGTTGCTGGTGACGGAACTTTCAACGCTCCGGAGAGAGACGTGGACACCATCGAGATCCCGGGGCGAAACGGCGACCTTTTAATCGACAAAGGTCGCTTTAAAAATATCACGGTGGAATATACGGTCTATTGCTATGCGGACGACCTGGATACGTTCAGGACTCAGCTGAGAAACTTCCGGAACGCTCTGTCATCGCAGAAGGGATATCAGAAGCTGACCGATACGTTCCACCCCGATGAGTATAGGCTCGGTACGTTTATAAGCGGATTCGAAGCTGAGCCGGTTATGTTTAATACGATAGCGGAGGTGGTTTTGAAATTCGATTGCAAACCCCAACGCTTCCTCTTATCGGGTGACGAGCCTATCACATTAGGCGAATGGGGAGAGACCGAGACATATTCGGGATCAATCGTCTCGTTTGACGGAACAGAGACAACGGCTATCAAATCCTTAAAAGTCAATATCGTACCCAAGCAGAGCGGAAGCGGTGACCCGAGTCCGAGTAATGTTAGACCGATAAGCGGATATGAGGGGGTGAATGTAGAACAGAGGGGAAAGAATTTGCTTTCTGATTACGGAAGCCAATTGCCTTATTCTGAGTTAGGAGTTTCCATCACGGGAAGCGGTGGCGAGTATACAATGGTTGTTAATAACGCAAGTGGCTACCCGTTTACAAGAATATGCACTCTTAAAGGGCTGAAGAAAGGCACATATAGAATTAGTTCAAACGCTCCCGTTGGCGGTGCGAGAATAATGAACAGAAGCGTATCACCAGCGGTGAGTATAGGCGACCAAACTAATAGATTTATAATAACCGAGGACATAACAGACGACTTGGCAGTAGAACTTGCATTTACAGGCTCGCAGTTAACAAATGGAACATATTACATTAAAGTTCAGTTAGAACTCGGCTCAACCGCAACCGATTACGAACCCTACGAAGGCGAATCCAAATCCATATCCCTTGGACAGACAGTATATGGGGGAGTATTGGATGTAGTGAGTGGGAAGTTGAGTGTAGATTCAGCCATCGTCGATTTAGGGTCATTGACTTGGGCAAAAGAAACGAGCCGTAATTGTTTCTCGGCAACATTCCCCTCAAATTGCAAGATATATTATGGTGCTCAAACAGTAAACGCTATTTGCTCAAAGTACAAAGCGGTAAGCCGTGACGGAATTGTATCGAGTAACAACGCATTTTCAATCCACTTCAGTAGCGGTGCAAACTATATCAATATTCACGATGATACGGCATATGGCTCACAGACCGCCACGCAATTCAAGACCGCAATGAACGGTGTTCAGTTAGTCTATCCATTAGCCACACCAACCGAAATTCAACTCACTCCAACACAAGTCAAGACATTACTCGGTAGCAACAACATATGGGCAGACGCAGGAACGATAGAAGTGGAAGTCGGAGAGAATCCGTATATTTTAGTCAACCCAACACCCTTCACGGCGCAACCCATATTTGAAGTCGAGGGGAGCGGGACTCTTACGGTCAATAATTCCTCGATGACCATCGCAAACAACGGAACGACCGTCATCGATTCGGAAATGATGGAGGCATATGAGGAAGAAAACGGAGCGATAGCCTCCCGTAACGATATGGTATCGGGCGAGTTCCCTACATTAAAAGAAGGAAATAACAACATCGGAACGGTAGGTCTGACTTCGGTCAAAGTCAAGCCTAAATGGTGGGAAGTATGATTCCAATTTTATACGATTCAGCAGAAACACAATTCACATCGAACGGACTCGGAAGACTCAAGGACACTATTTCTTGTATCGTAACCGAGGAAAGAAACGGCATATATGAACTCGAGTTTGATTACCCTATATCGGGAGACAAATACGAACTAATCCAAGAGGGCAGAATGATCGCGGTCACACACGATGAGACGGGCGACATTCAGCCCTTTATCATTTACAAGCGCACCGCAAAGATAGACGGCATAGTCACATTCAATGCGTACCATCTGTCATATAAGTTATCCAACATCATAGCAATGCCTTTCACCGCTACGGGGATAACAGACGCGATTGCTCAAATCGTGCCTAATTCGTTACCGACGAATCCCTTCGCGTTTTGGACGGACAAAGTGGTGAGCGCAAACTTCACGAACGAACTTCCGAGGTCTGTTAGGTCTCTTCTCGGTGGAGAACGTGGGTCGCTTTTGGACGTATACGGGAAGGGTGAATATGAGTTCGACAAGTGGACGGTGCGACTCTATCTCAACAGAGGTCAAGACTCCGGGGTTACGATACGTTACGGCAAGAACTTATCCGACATAACTCAAGAGATAGACTCAAGCGGATACTATAACGCGTTCGCTCCGTATTGGACGAGTGAGGACGAGACGGTCACCCTTGACCACTTAGTGGTGTTGGACAATGTAACGGAAGTGAAAGCCGTACCGTTGGATTTGACCAACTCGTTCGAGAATGCTCCGACACCTGCGGAGTTGGAAGATACCGCAAGGACGCGACTTCAAAACTCCTCGGGCATAGACGTGACGGAGAACATCAAAGCCGACTTCGTTCAGTTATGGCAGACGGAAGAATATAAGGATTACGCACCGCTCCAAAGGGTACACTTATGCGATACCGTTTCGGTCATATATGAAGCACTCGGGATCAGCACGAAGAAGAAAGTCATCCGCACCGAATGGAACGTCTTACTTGACAGATATGACGAAATAGAGTTGGGCGACTCACAGACCACTCTTGCAGATGTTATCACTCAAATCACTACGGAGATAACGAGTGACCTTCCGACCACTTCAATGATGGCTCAAGCCATTTCAAATGCCACGAACAAGATAACGGGGAATAAGGGCGGTTATGTCGTACTTCATTCCGACGCGAACGGGACACCATATGAGTTTTTGGTAATGGATTCGCCCGACATCAACACCGCGGTCAATGTATGGCGATGGAACTTGGGAGGGTTAGGCTTCAGTTCTAACGGATACAATGGCGACTTCTCTTCGTTGGCTCTCACGATGGACGGACAAATCAATGCCGACTTCATAACCGTCGGAACATTATCAGCCAACCGAATCCGTGGCGGTGTGCTTCAATTAGGTGGCGAGGATAACGGAAACGGAGTCATGGAACTACGCACCGCAGACGGGACACTCGTCGGCAGAATGGACAATCTCGGCTTGAGGATGTACGGGGCGAATGGCTACGTCAGTATGAACTACGAAGAAGGCTTCGCAGGGTTTGACCTAAACGGAAATAAACTGTATTGGGTAGCGTCAGATCAGTTTCATATGCGTCAAGCGGTAGTCGAGGAAGAAATAACTCTTTGCGACAAGATAAGATTTATTGATATTTCAAACACAGACAATACCGGGGTGGGTATCGTCGCGGTAGGAGAATAACATGGCATTAAGCGGAAGCGTATCAACTTCATCATATGAGGGCAGATATTTAACATTGAGTTGGTCAGCGACTCAATCCACATCAACGAATCAATCCACCATATCGTGGACACTATCGGCTAATGGCGGTAGTTCATCATATTATTATACGGGGCCTGTCACCGTGGTCATCAACGGCACCACGGTATATTCATTGAGTTCTTCCGACAGATACGCGATGTATAAGGGGACGGTGGCAAGCAATTCGATAGTCATCACCCACAACACAGACGGAACGAAATCCTTTACGGTGAGTGTCCGTGGTGCGATATATTCCACGTCTGTTAACTGTACGGGGTCGCAGACATTCACCCTCGACCCCATCCAAAGGGGAGCGTCAATCTCGCAGACTTTAGCAGGTGCGACGGAAACCACCATATCAATGAATTGGGTCTCCGATTCAACGATCAGTTATGTCGAGTATTCAACAGACGGTGGGAGCCATTGGGTAGGGGTAGGAAATCCCAATAACTCGAGCGGAAGTTATACGGTCACGGGTCTGTCGCCCGGAGCGACATATAACATGATGACGAGGGTCACCCGTAAGTCGTCGGGAGTCAAAAGCACATCATACGGACGGAACACCACGACTTATTCATACCCGACTCCATTATGGGCGCAGACACCGAACTTCACCATTGGAGAAGCGTTCTCGGTCGGCTTATATAACCCATTAGGCAGAAACGTCCATTTCGTTATAACCGCAAACGGCACGGAAGTTTATTCGCTCGATACGACTTCTGCAAAGGTAGACGTGCCGAACACGATAGCGGACGCGCTATATCAAACTATCCCGAATGATGTCAGCGCATTGTATTATGCGTCAGCAACTTATAACAACGTAACGAGACAGACGAGGGCGACATATTATGTCGGAAATGACTCAGCACCCACGATCGGGAGCGCAACTTATATAGACGCGAATACTTCCGTCGTGAACATCACGGGCGATAATCAAAAGATAATCCCCGGCAAGTCCAAACTGACCTTCACGGCTTCTAATCTATCAGCGCAGAACTATTCAACTCTATCAAGTGCGAAGGTCACCATCAACGGAATAGACTATCCCATGACCTTGTCGGGATCATCTGCGACGGTGTCAAATATCACTATCACATCAACAGACTCGACCGCCACGGTATATGTGACAGACTCAAGAGGTCTCACATCATCCAAGGCGGTCTCGTTGGATATAGTGGAGTATGTCGCGCCTACCATGTCCGCAACGGCTCAAAGGGTATCGGGTTTCTATTCATCAACGGAAATCACACCGGCTACGAATTACACATATATCGGGTCTAATACGGTGACTATCCGACTCCAGGCGCGAAAGACTTCGGAATCATCTTACTCGGTGACACAAACTATCAGTTCAAGCGGAACGTCAACGGTCTCACTTGATAATCAATATCCGTGGTACATCTTACTGACGATAACGGATTCATTCGGTGGGTCATCGACATTTGAGATAACCATAGGCAAGGGCATTCCGCTCTTTTACTTTGACATCGTAAAAAGTTCGGTGTCAATGGATATGTTCCCGACTCATTCAAACGCGTTCGAGGTCAATGGTGACATATACGTCAAGAACGAGAAGATAGCAGACTTCATCATTGAAGAAACAACGGACGGTATATGGACGATACGAAAGTGGTCGAGCGGTCTCTGTGAAGTATATGGGACTTATTCCGATACTTCTTCAACGGCATACACAAACGCAGGGGTCGGTTATTACCGATTATTGACGGTAAACCTCCCGAACGTACTGACGGCAATAGATAACCCGCAAGTGTCAGCGAGAACGGGAAACGTAGGCGGTGTAACCCTCCGAGACGTATCCGCGACGGCATTAGGCATTCTTATATTCAGTACAACAACAACGGGCAGACCGATAGATTTATATTTCAATATAAAAGGCAGGTGGAAATAAGTGAATCCGAGAATCATAAACCAAGGCGACCCAAGATGGGCAAGCCTTCCCTACAGAACTCTACCTTATACCGTACAAAAGGAAGGGTGTGGTCTGTGCGCGGTCACAATGTGCGCGATGGAATTGGATAAGTATTGGAACTACACTCCAAAGGACACCATCGGTTTTATGCGACCCTACGCAACGAACGGAAACGGAACAGAGTGGGCAGGTATCGACGCAGGTCTGAAGAAATACGTCGGGAACTATAAACGCCACTACAATATGAGTTCATTTTGGGATGAGGTCTCAAAGGGCAACAGAGTAGGGGTCATCCTCTTCGGGTCAAATACCGCACCGGACGGAACGGTTTGGACAAGAGGCGGTCATTATGTAATGTTCGCCAAGTACAAGTATGAGAACGGTCAGCATTGGCTTTATACGAAAGATTCTTCGTATAGACATAATGACGGATGGCATTCCTATGAGAGATCAATGAGAGGATGTATCCCCGATGTGTTGTGGACTTGTGCGCTTCCCGACATAGGCAAGTTAACCCCGGACGGAGACTTCGGAAGAAAGTCAACAATCAAGTTGCAGAAGATACTCAAAGTAAGTCAAGACGGCTACATTTACGGACAGAAATCCGAACTCAAGAAATACCTGCTTAATTGGACTGTTGTAAATTATGATGATGGCTACAACGGATCGGGAACGATTCAAGCCTTGCAGACTTTCTTAAAAAACAGAAAATTCTTCACGGGCAGAATAGATGGCATCTGCGGAAAATATACCATAATGTCATTGCAGAAATTCCTCGATTCAGCAGGCTTCTACAAAGGCAGGTTTGACGGAGTATTCGGTGAATATACCGCGACCTGTTTGCAGAAATGGATGAACGAGGTTGACAGATGAACTACGAAACGATATTGACTCTTATCGGGATAGTCCTCGGGTCTAATTGGCTCGGGAACTTCCTAATGGAGTTATATAAGAGCAAAAGTAAAAAGAAAACACCGTCCGAGATCGTGTTGAAAGCCTTGTGCAGAAACCATCTTTTAAGCAGAGCGGACTACTACCATGAGATAGGATATATCCCTTCCGATGAGTACGACGACATCATCGAGGAGTATGAAGCCTATGAAAAGTTGAACGGTAACGGACGGGTAGCAAGAGAATACGGTGAGGGAGGGGCATTGAAGTCGCTCCCGATCAAGTGAGGTGTGAAATGAAGCTGAATAATACTACTTTTGATATTTTGAAATGGATTTGCCTGATAGTTTTACCCGCGTGCGCTTCCTTATACATGGGACTCGCAAAGGTATGGCAGCTGCCGTTTGAAATTGAAATACCGCAGACCATAACCCTGATTGATGCGTTTTTAGGAGCGCTCCTGGGGGTATCGACAATCAACTATAACAAAGACAACCCGACTTTATAAGCCGGTCCGAGAGGGCCGTATCGCTCTCCTTAATAATATAATAAATGTAAGAGGCCCCGGGCGTAATTGCTCGGGGCTTTTTACTTAGGAAATGATTGAAAGCCTCATATAAGGCTCTGCTTTGCGTTTTCAGCGAGTTTCAGCGGGTAGTCGAAGAACTAATCACTTGAACTTCGATTCTTCTAATTTAAGCGAAAAGCTGATGCCCTGGAACACATCGAATCGCATCAGGAGACTCCAGTAATGAGATCCAGCGACAACTTTTTTAACGTCTCCGCGCATATCCGGAGCGAACTCAGACGGAACGTACCCGATATCGAAAAAATCTTTGCTTCGGCCTTTAGGAGCTGCATACACTTTCAACGCGTTCGGATCTGACTCGTTATCAGGCTCCGGAATGACCTTGCAGCGGAGATACTCAGACACTTTGCATTCGTTCAGATTTATTTCGGTCGCTTCTAATAGTTTGCGGATGCTTTCCACGTGTATGCTCCACGAGCGCACCTCGACAGGGTACGGAATCGAGCGAACGCTGGGCTTTACTTGCATCGGCTTAACTGATTTACTAAACAATCCCATAATAACACCTCCGAACCAATTATATCACGTTTTAGTTGTTGACAAAAGGTAAAAATGGGATTATTATATATACAGTGATTCGATCAATTGCATATACTGACGGAGCGGTGGGGGAAGACCCAAACCGCATTAAAAATAGCACTAACTATTCCTAAAATCATAAAGGTCGGCAATTTTTCCGACCCATATTACAAGGATACCAAAAGGGCAGGGAATAGTCAAGACAGCAACTACATATGCAATTCGAATCACCGAAATATAATGAATCTTATATGGAGGTGATTTTTTAATGAGAAAACGTGTTGTGAAGCAATTCGCCATCGTCCAGGGAGACTCGGCTCAGACATTCACAGACGAACTTAACAAGAAGTTGATAGAACTGGAGGGAAAGGACATCTCTATCGACTTCTACGAGAACTTCCTCGGAGCGAGGATCTCCTGGCCCGAGAACATCGGAGAGGAACCCGAGACGGTAGAAGAGGAATATGAAGTCCTCGGAGCGGGATTCCGTTGTAACCAGTGCCCTATGTTTCAGCTGCAACTTAAGTCGGACGGGACCGCTGACAGCCGTGCTAAATTCGGCAGATGCGTACTGAAAGATTACGGCAGAGTATGCGGAACGTCCAGGGCGTGCGAGAAGTTATATCAGATGATTCAGTCAGGGGAGGTGCAGTTATGTTTAGCAGATTAAGAAAGAGAATCGGAGCGGTGCTCGTATTAGTTGGGTTTGTAGCTCTTATCGGAATGGCAGGAGCTGATGATGTGGCCGTAGCAAATGGGATCCATTCGCCTATCGTTCCGCTGATACTCAAAGGCATCCTGTTCCTCGGTATGATGGGAACCGGTGCGGTGCTGATCGGAGGCGAAACGGATGAGGATAGTTTATAAGAAGCCAGGCGAACCCGCAGAGGCTCGTAACGTTCCGAACGAACTGGATGAATGGCAGAAGCTCGTAGGCGGATATATCGAGACGGTTTACCTGACGCGGGATCTGATTATGATAGCGAACGAAGAGGGCTTACTGTTGGAGTTAGCACCGAATTTCAAATATCACGGCCAGATGATAGTCGGCCCGGTCGTATTCGTCGGCGTAAAGGACGATGAGTTTATCGACATCGACCGCGACTGGGAGCGGAAGATAATCGAATATTATAGGGAGGTTTGAGATGAGAAAACCAAAGGAGAGGTACAAAGTCTATCTCGTTGGTAAGGGCGTAGGCTGTTATGCAGAAGACTACTGCAACGACTTCCTGGGAGAGACCTGGGCTGTGTCAGAGAAGCAAGCAATAAGCCAGGTAAGATATAGGAAAGGTGGCGGGCCGAGCACTTGGATACTCGGTGACCGCTTGGACGAAGGGGCTGTATATTTCAGCTTCAAAGCGATTAAGGAGGAGAGAGCGTGAGAGACACAGAATACTACAGAAACAGAAGAGCGTATATCGAGGGCTTATGGTCCGGGCTGAAGAGCTTCGGGGATCTTGAGTCCATCCAGTACGCCTGGAGCATTAAAAAAGACGGCGAGTATATACGCATACAGGACAGCATAAACAATGACATATATCTCCATATCGAGGGGCTGACGAACGCAGAAGTCTACAGGCAGATCGCAAAGGTAGTGCTCCAGGGCGACTTCGAGGGATGCGTTCCGGAGAGACTCATAACAGACATAGCAGAAAAGAGATCAATAGCCCCACTGTTCAGGGAGGTAGAAGGATATGACAACTGAATACAGAGTGAGAGTTAAGTACGGATATCTGGCAGAGTTCGTATTCAAAGCCGAAACGTTCAAGGAGGCTGGGTACATAGCAGACCAGTTCCTTGACAACCTGGTGGAGCCTGAAGCGAGCAGAATAACGATAAGCATAGAACCATATAAGAAACCAATAGAGGAGGATGTTGAAGATGAGCAAAGGACTGACAGGAGACTTCCGTAAGTACATGGATAAATCGTTCCTGGGATCGTGGGACGTTCCGGAGACAGGAGACCTTGTTCTGACTGTCGATTATGTAGACAGAGACGAAGT
>Ga0326513_10003273_pt1 | contig 11794 bp, 21 predicted proteins | sample 2_2465_0518_D_FD_203654 | JGI IMG/M metagenome (GOLD analysis project Ga0326513, IMG submission 203654) | Bovine rumen microbial communities from UC Davis, California, United States - 2_2465_0518 | ecosystem: Host-associated > Mammals > Digestive system > Stomach > Rumen | place: USA... | reverse complement strand
AACATCAAAGAAGTAATTTATCTTTCTAGCCCCGTAGTAGATTGGCACACATTTATTTGCAAATGCATTGCATACCTTTTCTGTAAACCAGAAATCATCAATGTAATTCTCAATCACTACGGAAAACTTGTACTCACCGTAAATATCAAATGTCGATACTCTCTTGCCACCGTTATAAGTACCCATGCAATCAATATCTTTTTCCAACTTGTAAGCCCACTCTTTTCTCTGCCTATGCAGATAGCAGTATTCCTTGTTGGAAGAACAGAATGAGATACCTTTGGTCTTAGGCACATCATGAAACTGCGGAACGGTGAACTTATTTTCTCCCCAAAGACTAGCCTGTGTGCCACTTTCTCCCCACACACCGCCATACAAGATATGTCTTGCATTTGGAAGTGTGGATAAGAGGATTGAGTCATGTGTAAAGATAAGCTGATATTTGTCGGGATGTTCCTCGATAAACCTATATGGTTCTGGAAGCAGTGACCTTGGCTCAATCAGAAGTGCGATTGAATTACGCTCTGGCTTTTTATTGATTACAAACTTGTCATTGTAACAGTGGATAAAAGGCTCACCATCCACAGGATTATGTTTTGGAAAATGATTGTAAAGCGAATGAAGTTTTAGTCGCATGTCTCGTCCTCGATCAATTCATATTTTGCAAACTTGCAAGTATGTCCGTATCTGTCTTTCACAAGGCAGTTTGTTGTTTTGATGTTGTAGCCACGCTTTCTCAGATTGAAAATAATTGATGATACTTTCTGTGAGCCATACAACTCGTATGCTTCACGGGCAGTTATATTCCCTTTTACTTTTAAGTGCTTTAATATCTCACTTGTTTTGTCCTTTTTTACTTTCTTTGTTCTGTCAACAATAAATGCTTTCATTCTAATTCCTCATACTCAATGCAAACGTCATTATCTGGGTCAATCTCGCAGGTATCATAATCCGAATTACAGTTTGTACAGATAGTTCCTGCAAATGGGATTACACTTAACCACTTACAACTATCACAAGTCGGCTCTAATGTTTGCATCTTCTTTCTCCTTTATGTATTCTTTCACAGCTTCTATGTCCTGTAATGCATCAGCATCTTCTTTTTCAAGCTTGAATTGCGGGTACACATCCCACGACCAATTCTTTAGATTGCCTATCAATGCTCTCATTCTCTCTGCTTTTGTCATTCCTTCGCTTCTCCTTACGCTTACTCAGTATCTCTTCTTTGTGTTCCATGTAATAATTCCTTTGATACTCCAAACGTGATTCTCTGTTTTCTTGGTATCTGGCTTTATGTTTCTTTTTGAGAGTTTCTTTGTTCTTCTCCCAATATTTCTTTGAAGTGATACTCCTGTCTGCTATCTTGTAGTATTCCTTTTGTTTCTTCTTAATCTCGTCACGATTCTTTTGATAATACTTAGCTTTAATAGCTTTGACCTTCTTGCGCTCAAATTCATCAAGTACCTGTTGTCTTTCTTCAATCGTCTGAGTCCACGCAAACTTCTCCATGTAATCTCACCCTCTGTAAAACACACAACTCTTTCATCAACAGGTCAAAAGCCAACTCTCCGATTTCTTTCTTATGCCTTGTCAGAATTTTCTTGGCTTCGGTAAGCTTCACGTAACTTTCATAGTTCCTGTATGTGGTAGCATGTTTTTCTTTCCTCTCGGTCAAGTGCGCCTTATAGTAGTTGTGATAGTATTCAGCCCTATCGCTCAATTCTTCCCACCTCACTTCCTGCATCAAGAAGGACTCTGTAGATTGAACCGCCTATCTCAGTTTTGTATTTAGCCTTGAACGCATCACACTTAGCTTTGTAATCTTCCCAAAACTTATCATCCTTTGGTTCTGCATCCCTCATGGCTTTCATAATTGTCCATGCTTCTGTGTATGGGTCGTATATTACTTGTTTGAATTTATTTAAGCTTTTTTCTGTCATGAATTACTCCCACGGTAAATCTTCGTTATCTCTCTTTTCTCTGAAATCACTGTCCTCGTTAGCAACTTCAAATTTCATGTGTTTGCCATCGAAATACAACTGAACTTTCTCATTGTGTCCGTTCCTAGATTTCTCAACTTTAATCATCTTTTCGGTCAAGTCCTCTTCGTTAGAGTTCCACATCATCAGTACATTACTTGCGTCCTGTTCAATGTCACCCGATTCTCTCAGATCAGCCAAAAACGGTTCTTTATCCCTGTTACGCTCACTTGCCCTGTTAAGCTGTGACAATGCGATTACAGGGATATCAAAGTCAGAAGCTATTGCCTTTAATCCACGGCTTATATCGCCCACCTCTGATGCCCTATTACCATTACGCTTCTCAGAGGGTACAATCAATTGCAGGTAATCAATGATGATAATGTCGAACTTCTCTCTCTGTTGCTTTGCACGTATTTTTTTGATAGTGTAAGTACCCGTGTAAAGAAAAAAGTTCTTTTCCTCTTCAAGCTTTTTATTGCCCTCTTCAAACTGCGCTTCTTCGTCATTCAAGTAATTAGTGGCTAACCTAATCCTTGTCATATCAATACCACTAATAGAAGCAATGGCTCTCTCGTATATCTGCTTAATACCCATTTCAAGATTGAAGTAGCCAACCTTATAACCATCCTTGCCATATTTACGTCCGATTTGCAGAGCAAAAGCAGATTTACCTACTGATGGTCTGGCGGCAATAATCGTAACGTCACCATTATCAATACCACCTATCGCAGTATCTAATGCCCTTAATCCTGTCTCATATTTAGGCTTATGGCTTTCGTTGAAATACTCATTTTTAAATCCAACAAGTTCACTCAAGCTTATTGCCTTATCATCATCATCTTTAACAAGAACATCTGATAACTGCTTTATGTCATTCATGAATACATCAACGCTATTTGGGGTTATCAATGAGTTCTTGATAATCTCATTAACTTTCCTTACTTTGTAGTTCTGCAAAATAGCATCTGCACAATATTCATCCGATACACTACTGTCATGCTCAGAAACTAACTCAACGAGTAACTCTCTGCATTGTTGTTCATCTTGATACCAAGTTGTAATCTGTGGTATCAGTGACAATTGGTTGATCTCTTTACCATTAGCATTAGAGTAAATCGCAAATATCTTAGCCAATGTAGGGTCAGTGAACATTTCTGCATTGATGTAACTCACATCATTTAGTCGGGCAGAATCAATAAGCAAAGAGCCAATTATCTGTCTTTCTTCATGCATGGTTTATAACTCTCCAAGAATTTGTTTACAGTTATATTCGTTGCTCCCATTGCCAGACCATCGTTATAGAATCTAATGGCATCATATGTCATATCCTCAATAAACTTGCGCCTGTCCTCTTTAGGAACATTAGTTGTCATTTTTGTGATCTCAGCTAACGTATCAGCGTTTGGCTTTTCTTCGTACCATCTGCATATCTGTATGTACTTGCCTTTTATGTATCTCTTTAACTCTTCACGCTCCTGCGCTCTGGCATTATAGATTTTCATGATGCTTGCTACAGTAGGTGGATATTCACTTGTCTTTATGTATTCATTGACCGAAACCCTTATACCCTCTTCGTCAAGGTCTTTGAACATTTCAGCCCATAATTCAAATAAAGGCTGTGTAACTTTAAATCTTTCAATGCCAAAATTCGCTTCAAGTAGTTTGAGTTGTTGTTGTATAAAAGTCCTTCCTGCCATACTTACCTCACACTATTAAATTATCTGCTCCATAAGTTGTTGAGTTTGTTTTCTTCATCTTATCCCACACAATTCCTTGATAAACATTTCCTATACTTTCATTCACAACTCTTTCAACTTCATCAGCCCCATATTCAGAACAGTTATCAACAAATTTATTAAGTATAATCGTTATGCTTCTCAAAGTCGTATAATGATTATCTTTCCTTGGTTTCCTAGCATCCTTATAATCCATCCAATCCTTAATAACTTGCCAAAGTTTAGGGCTATTAAGAATGAACTCCCACCTATCAAATAAATGGCTGTTGAGTACATACTTTACATTTTCAAGATTTGAATGTTTATCATAATCATGTTCAACAACATCCCCGTTTTCCCCTTGGGGGGTAAGGGGGGTATTAATTATATTTCTATTATTCTGTATATTAATATCTGTATATGTGTTACAGTTTGTTTCATCACCGTTACTCTCTGTTACATCGGTGTTACTTTGTAACGTTTTATCCTCTATCGCTTCTACTTCAACCTCAGTATTTATGAGAGGTTTACCTGTTTTTACCTTTTCATTGTTCATTTCAATTTCTTTGATTTTTGCTCTATGCTTTCTAACCCTCTGAGCAGATTCACTTTCACTACAGATCAAATTATCCATTTGAGTAAGATACACTTCTTCCTCATTTACAAGTTGAAGAAGATTCATTTTTTCCAGATACATCAATGTGACTCTTACATTCTCTGCATCTTCATCAATTTCAAGTGCAAGTTCTTCTGCAAAAGTATCTTCAATACCGTCAAAGTACAATCTTCCATCAGATTTCAAACTTAAAAGCATTAGCTTTAGATAGATAATTGTGTAGGTATCTCCACCTGCAATTTTCCTTAATTTTTTTACCTCTTTATCCAAGAAAAATTCCTCTTTCAGCTTTAGCCAATAGTATCTCTTTACCTTGTCTTGCCCCATGATAGTAACTTCCCCCTTTTATGTCTTATTTAAGTTTTGTAACAATATAGTTATATGCTTCTTCTGCACACTTAAATGGCTCGTTGTATATCTGGCTTCCACTGAAATGCAGTACATCATATCCTGCTATTTTTAAATCGTAGTCTCTTTGATTACCTTTAATAACTTGTGCTTTAGTACGTTCATGAAAATCATGACCATCACATTCGATAATCAATTTAAAAGACTTATCATAATTATCAATTTCACAACTAGGGTCAAAATAAAAATCTGCACGATACTTATTGCCATTAGCCAATATTTCGCATTGAGGAAGTAGATTAGCATAATGCGTATAAGGCATATCATTTCTTATGAAACAAATAATTTGGAAAGCAAAATAAAATATCTGTTCTATTGGACTTTCGCAATCCTCATTATAAAATTCCGCAACATCTACGAAAAAAGCCTTATCACCATCATAGGGAAACTCAGAAGATAAAAATTCAAAAAATATTTCTTTTGCCCTTTGAGGTAGCTTGTCAAAGAACAAAGCATCAAGTTCCCCCGCTCTATGTGATTTACGTTTTTGATTTGCCATAATTTCTCCTTTTATGACCTGTAATAGTCATAGTATTCATGAACCCATGTATCAGCTTTTGGGTTTTGTGAATGGAATTTAATTCTCAATCCACACCGAACAGCCATCTTAATTGTCTCAATAATGTGTATCTTCTCCTGTGGGTACTGATAACCAAACTCCATAACGTTACATTCATCACCTATGTAATAAGGATTGGACAGTTCAAAGAAAACAACGTCATAAGTATCTATATCTGACATATTGAGCAGATAAGGGTTTTCATCACCTTCATGCAAGTTGTTAATCACGATCTTATCCAAGTTGTTCTCATAAAATATCTCTTTAAGAGTTTTTCTAGCTTTTGCTTTAGGGTTATAATCGCACTCTAAAACTTTCGTCATAGTTTGCTCCTGTGAGTCATTCTCTGTAATATTAAGTTTTCTGTAACCTTCAATGTGCCATTTCGCCATATACGTTCTCCTTTACTCCACATCCTCACTTATAGTCATTTCAGTTCCAACATTGTTATCTGTTGCATACTGTTTGATAATTGTCAGTTTCGTTATCAGCCTATCATCGTCATATGCCAGACCATTAAGGCTATCAAGTAGTGCCTTTGCCATATTATCCGCGTCTTTTTTAACCGTACATTTAATCATTCCTGCGGCAATCAATTGACGGTTCTTCTTAGTCGTTGACTTAGGTATTGGCATATTAAAGACAAGCTTCACCTTTATTGCTGTTTCATAAAAATCATCTGTCTGACTTTGGTAATACTCTGATATGTTTTTCTCGTATTCCTGTGTAGTCTTTGGTGTATAAGCATGACCTCTGAAAAATCTCGGTCTGCCCTTTGATACAGGTTCAAACGGAAAAAATATCTCTGTCTTTTTCACTCCATCCCCCTTCCTCTCCTTGTGTCTCGCTGATAACAAGCCACAAGGAGCATGAATGGCTTTCACAACAAGTTTGAGAGAGTTCTGCGATAAATTCCCTATTAGCCATTAGGAGTAGTTTCTTTTGCTATAAAAGCGGGTGTTCCAACCCATCATTCAATCCCCACTAGGGAAGAATGTCTCGGTAACATCAACCTTTGTTCGTGGCACTTTGTAGAGTTCTGGGTCAATCTCATGATTGCGGAACTTCCTACATGAAAATGATCTGCATATCAATGGTCTGACCTCATAGATGGTACACTTGTGATTAGGCTTATCATCATCAAGGAAAGGACAGGTCATATCCAACATTTTCTGAGATTGTACATTTACTGCATGGGTCTGTTGTTTAATGTTCTTTCGCTTTATATAAGCCCTAATAGTGTTAATCTCGTAGTTGCTCATAGCTAAAAAGCGTGAGCAACACTGACCGCACTCAGAACACTTATCATCAACAAAGTAATCCGTAACATTAGTGTTATTTAAAAATTCATTGAAGCTTCCTGTATTCATTTTTCATCCTCGAATAAATCCTTAAATAGTTCATTGAAAGTATCAGAGTCCTTATACTCACCTAAGAACTTCTTCATTTCCGAAATCAATCTCTTATGCACTTCCTCGTCTGACAAAAGCGCAAGTTCAAAGCAACTTTCAATTTCCTCTTTTGACATAACTTCTTTTTCCATCAAACCTTTTAACAAGCCTGTTAATTCCGTAGCAAGTTCAACTGTAGTACCTTCCATCTAGACAATGCCTTTACTGCTTAGTAACATATCTTCTCCTTTACTGATACTTAAAATCTTTCCACTTGTTATAAACTAAATCTTCCTCGTTCCAATCTGGATATTTACTCATAAGGTATTCCTTTGCCTTTTGGCGATATAGTTCTTTTGCTTGCCCTTCATCAAACTGAGCGTGGCATTTACGGCAAACTGTAAGAAGATTTTTGGGGATTCCTAACCCCCCTTGTGATCTCCTTATAAAATGGGCTTCTCCCCGACAATTAGGACTTGAACAAAAGATGCACCTATGATTATCTCTTTCTTCAACTTCCTGTCGTACTTTCGGTGGTATTGATGTTGCCTTGGTTCTTTTCTGCATTTGCCTTTAACCTCAACATATCCATAAGTCGCTTTTCCTCAAAGGTTTCCACTTCTTCCCAAGGGATGCCAGAACCGACACATTCATTTCTCGTTCCTTGTATTAACTCCAAGTATTCTGTGACATTATATTTAGACGTTCCCTCTAACAGAAGAAATGCTCTAACAATTATTCCTCTGCCTTTACCATTCTCAATACGTCCACCAACATCCAACGGATAGTAATGCTTCTCGGAAAATTTATACCTACCATCATCTTGAAGATACTCGACAATCGGCTTTCCTTCCTTGTCGTAGATAAACTTGCCATTGCCGTAGTTCCTTATCAGTTCGTTCTTTTTTTCATTAAAGGTCTTTTCTTCGCCCCTTGAAAGAAGTCCAACTAAGCGGTGAAAGTATTTCCTCTGTTGATTTGAATGTGGCTCTTTATGAAAAGATAAATCCCATAACTGCTCTTTATTTGCGTTCATCAGAAAAGTAACTACTTCAAGAGCCGTACCTGTAAACTCAGCCATTATTTACGTTCCCCCGCATTAGGAGTACGTGCAAAATTATTGATGATAGCAACTGCCGTAGCTTGATTTATCTCTTCAAGAGACTTTGCTTTTGCAAACGTCAGTATCGTATGCATATTGATACCCGTCCTCTGCATTTCTGACTTAATGGTGTCCAACTGCGCCTGTGTTACCTTTGCATTTGCTTCGGGTATTAAATTTCTGTCCACACTGTCGATCATCTGCTGATTAGCAACTGCATCATTCTGTGGATTGGATGATGATTTCTGTGGATTAGCTGTTGATTTCTTTGGATTGGTATTCTGAGACCTCTGCACCTGCTGATTCTGATATTCGTCTGTATCAGCATCTTTAGTATCATCAATAAGGAACAATCCATTGAGAGCATATTTCCTCGCATAAGATGATGTAGCACCCGTAATCTGGCTATCATCCATGCCTTTCTTATCAATACTCTCTCTTGCAAATGCAGAATTTTTTACAGACTCACCGCTTTCAATGTCCGTAAACTCAGCGGTAGCTTTAACATAGTATCTATCGCCTATAAGTTCAATTGAATCGGTGATAAAGAGTGTTGCACCATACTTGCTCAGTACAGGCTTTAATCCTTCAAGGATATCCTCACATGAGCGATAGTGGTACTTGCCGAAGTTATTGTACTGATTTTTTGGTGCTTTGAGTTCTTTCTGAACATTCATTAACTTCTCGTAAACTGACATTAAATCACTCCCCCTCTACTTGATATTTAACTTGTGCAAAATTAAGCATTTCTGTTACCTGCTCCAAGTCGTTATATGAAATAATGATCTTTGCAGTTCTGACCATTTCAGCAAAATCAGTGAACGACTTCATGGCTGATTCCGATTGTGGTTCGGGGTTAGTCGGTGTAGGTTCTTCAACATTTTTCTCTTCGATTGGTACAGGTTTCTCAGCTTCTTTAGCCTGTTCAATTTTTGCCTTATCAGCTAAAAACTGTGAGTTTCTTGCAATTGCCTTGCTCAAATCATTACCACTTGATATGTAAGTCTGAATAACTTCACTCTGAATCTCAGAGCCAAGAGACTCAATCGCTGACAGATCATTTTTTACCTTTAACCTCATTTCAGACAGGTCATAAATAATGTCTGAATCGGAATAAGACTTATTTAACCACTTTGAATTAAATATCTTGTCAAACGGCAAATACTGTTCGTACTCACCTATCTCTCTGTCATACACTTCTTTAACATGCTTTAGTTTTAAGTTTTTAACTTCTTCATCAAACATTTTGATTTGAGAAGAAATCAAATCAATTGGTTCAGAAACCAAGGCAATTACTTCTTTACATCTCTGTTCAAAAGTATCAAAAGGTTTATTCCATTCCTTTTTTGTAGCAATACGGGCATCATTCAGTTCCTTTTCAAGTTTTCTGAGGTCAGCCAAAAGCTTTTTATCATCTTTTACAGAATCTTCGGTTACAACGTAATCCTTGTATTCTGCCATCTGTTCTCTAATTTCAGCTTCAATGGCATCAAGATTAGTGTTAATGACACCTGCCTGTTGGGTAATCTTTAATTCGTCCATATATCTCCTTTCTTTTGTCTGTATTAATAGTGAGTCTATTGTTCTGATGTGTTCTGTGTTTTGTTATGATGATTTGATTTATAGAATCATGTTTTTGTAGGCAATAAACCCACTATTAATACAGACAAATTTGACAATTCTCATGTTCTTCCATATAATAAAAAAGTCATAGAGTTAGCCCTTTATGATTTGCCACACAGGAGAAATCCTGCGTGGCTTCTTTTTATTCTGTGTTGTCCTGTCCTATCGTGTATTGACCTGTCGATTTCTGTTGTGCTGTGTCCTGTCCAATAATAAGTATTATTCTGCAAACCCTTGTCTGCATTGATGATGAAGTATTCTATGGTATAGTGTTCTTTAGTATCATCTTCTTAGCTGTTTTATGTAATACTTTCTTAGATGGAATACTCCACCACCAATACAGACAAGGGTGAAATATTAAACTGCTTTTACATCAATTACATGATATCTGCCGTAACCACTTGATCTGCCAGAACCAATTCCTATTCCGAATCCTGCAAGATTGACTATATTGATTATCTGTTCCTCGGAATAAACATTATCAATATAGGAGATTTCAATTTCTGCCGACCATCCAGAAAAACGATTAAGCCTTACCAAAACAGGCGCACCACGCTTCGGACTCATTAACTTTTCGTCCACATGATGTTCTGCAAATTGTATTGGAACAAGTCCATCACCAATTCCAAGAACATTAACCGAAGCATCAAACTTTGTTGCATAAGTATCAATTTCGTTACGGACAACTGCCTGTCCAAAACTCTTTTTTAAACCAAAAGCAGTAATGCAAGGAGCATTATTCTTTAGAGCATCCATCAAAGATGCTTCTGTAAACTCCTTGGGCTTACCATCTCGCCAATGAATTGCAGTAATTATCTGTTCAAATTCATTGGGTTTTTCCATTGACTTAGCCTTGTCTTTACGTTCATCTGTCAACTGTCTTGTTGAAACATCATTCATTTTATTGAGAACTAAATCTGAATCGCCCTCAATTTTGACAATGATGCGCTTGGGTGAGATTGGTTTAATCTCAATAAGTTTTTCTGTTACATTCTTTGCCATAGTTTTAGCCCTTTCTTTTTAAATGTTTTTAGTTTCAAGTCCAGATGGACTCAGATAGAGTATGTAATGTACTGTTGTGTTCTGTCGTATTCTGTAATGTACTATCGTGTTGTGTCTTGTATTATTCTGTCGTGTCATATTTTAAGGTAAGATATAAATTAGTAATATGACCTTAGAGTAATTACATACCCTATCAGAATCCACCCATAGATAAAGGCGTGTAATGTAATAAACTTTGGTATCATGTTATGTTGTGTTATGGCTTATCATATAGAAACCAATGATATTAAGTTCTAGAGCGTATACACGCCCTTATCTATAGGAACAACTGTCTTATGAGAGATATGTCTGTTCTGTAGTATGTTATTCTCTAGTAAAATATGCTTATGTGTTCTAATCTGTCCTAAACTGATCGTTTTTTCTGCTTTGTTTATTTGACCAATAGTGAACGAAACATATCGCTCATAAGACAGTTGTTCTATGCTGATTTAGTATTTTTTGTATATTAGCCACCCTGTATGTGACATAAGTTTTATACTGTGCTTTGCTGTTCTAAACTTTTCTGTCATATCATCTAGTAATCTATACGTTATTTTTTTATGGTGATTTATGCGTGTGGCTTATGCCACAAACAGGATGGCTAATATCTAATTGTCAAAGTTCATCTATCAATGCAAACAAGGTTTCCAATTCTTGAATGATCTTGTATCGCTTGCGAAATTCCTGCAATTCTGCTTTTGCCCTTGCTAACAACGCTTGGTATTCATCTGGCTTTTGGATTATCAGCTTTGTTGGTTTATATACTGTTTTTTCCGTAGTAATATGAAACACCCGAACAGGTTCGTAGTCCTTATCATCTGATACAAAAACCAAATTACACATAATACTACGTGCCTGTTGCAATCTGTATTTATGAGCGGCAATGCTATCATCCCATTCAAAACATTTATGGAGTTCTGTGTTGGGGTCTTTAGCTTTCTCAACAATTTCCTCTGCCGAAGTGTTCTTATCACCAATTTCCTCATAAACTTTTTGAGCATCAGCATTGCCAAAGGTAAATGTTTTCCATTGTACTTTTTCCAACTCACACCTCTTTCTTAATGGTTTTCTCTTCGTAGCTGACACTGTTCTCACTCTGAAAATGTGTCTTGTAACAATACCTGCCCTCACAATCCTCTACTGTTCGGAAGAAAAAAGTTCCTTCTGAGATATGGATATCTATTGAACAATCCTTATCCAGAGATATCCCTAACAGGTCATAAATTGTTAACTTAGAACGGTCAAACATTTCATTGATATCTGACCTTCTCAAAACAGGGTCTTTTTTTGACATATCCACCTCTTTCTTAATCAGTAACTAACAGGCAATAAAATCCCATGTTACTTTATGTGTTGT
>Ga0326513_10003272_pt1 | contig 11796 bp, 10 predicted proteins | sample 2_2465_0518_D_FD_203654 | JGI IMG/M metagenome (GOLD analysis project Ga0326513, IMG submission 203654) | Bovine rumen microbial communities from UC Davis, California, United States - 2_2465_0518 | ecosystem: Host-associated > Mammals > Digestive system > Stomach > Rumen | place: USA... | reverse complement strand
CTTGTGCTCGGCGCCACCAACAGGCCTGAGATCCTGGATAAGGCACTTCTTCGTCCCGGCCGTTTTGACCGCCGGATCATCGTGGACAGGCCGGACCTGAAGGGGCGCATCGCTATTTTGAAAGTGCACGCCAAGGACGTCAGGATGGACGAGACCGTGGATCTGGAGGAGATCGCGCTGGCGACCAGCGGAGCAGTGGGCTCCGACCTCGCCAACATGATCAATGAAGCTGCCATCAACGCGGTCAAGAATAACCGCAAATACGTAAACCAGCAGGATCTTTTCGAGGCAGTCGAGCAGGTCCTGGTCGGCAAGGAGAAGAAGGACAGGATCATGAGCCAGAAGGAGAGGCGGATCGTGTCCTATCACGAGGTCGGCCATGCGCTGATCAGCGCTGTGCAGAAGAATTCCGAGCCTGTACAGAAGATCACTATCGTTCCCAGGACTATGGGCGCGCTGGGTTATGTAATGCAGGTGCCTGAAGAGGAGAAATATCTCAATACCAAGGCAGAGCTGCACGATATGATCGTAGGTCTTCTGGGCGGACGCGCCGCGGAGGAACTCAAGTTTGAGACAGTTACGACCGGCGCTTCCAACGATATCGAGCGCGCTACCGCGATCGCCCGCAATATGGTCACCCAGTACGGCATGAGCAGCAAGTTCGGCCTGATGGGCCTTGCGACCGTAGAGAGCCAGTACCTCGAGGGCAGAACTGTGCTCAACTGCAGCGATGTCACGGCGGCAGCTGTTGACGAGGAAGTCCGCCTGATCATGGAAGAATGCTACAATGAGGCCAAGGCTATTCTGTCCGAGAATATGGAAGCTATGGACCTGATCGCCGATTACCTGATCCGTGAGGAGACGATCACCGGCAAGGAGTTCATGGAGCTCTACAGACAGGCGAAGGGAATTCCGGAGCCCGAGGAGAGTGAGGACAGCGCTGAGTCCGCTATCGAAGCTGAGAGAAAGGAAATTGCCAAAATAGAGGCGATGCCTTCTTCGATTCCTGAGATCAAGGCTGAAGCGGAAGCAAGGGCGGAAGAAAAGGCAGAGGAAGCGCCTGCGCCCAGAATTGCCAAGGCGCCTGAGACTCCTGCGCCCCAAATTGCCAGGGCGCCTGAGACTGCCAAGGCAGCGCCCGAAGAAGACGCTGAGGAGGAAGAAGCAGAGGAGAAGCCGGCAAAGAGCGGCCCCAGAGGCAGGTTTACGGATGTGCCGCAGGAGGACGTGGACCGGTTTTTCAAGAAGTGAGTGAACGAGCAGAATGTTCGATGTACAGGAAGAACTGAAGAAACTGCCGCCCAAACCGGGCGTTTATATCATGCATGATGAGCGGGATGCGATTATATATGTGGGAAAGGCGGTGAACCTCCACAATCGTGTCCGCTCTTATTTTCGTAAGATCGTAGGGAGAGGTCCGCAGATCGATCAGATGGTGAAGCAGATCGCCCGCTTCGAGTATATTGTCACTGACTCGGAGTTGGAGGCGCTGATCCTGGAGAACAATCTGATCAAGGAGCACCGGCCAAAATATAATACGATGCTCAAAGATGACAAGACTTACCCCTACATCAAGGTAACCGTAGGGGAAGCCTATCCCAGGATCCTCTTCGCGAGGAGACAGCAGAAGGACAAGGCGCGATATTTTGGCCCCTATACCAGCGCGCAGGCAGTGAAGAGCACCATCGAGCTGCTGAACAGGATGTACGGACTGAGGGACTGCTCCAGGGTGCTTCCCAGGGATTTCGGGAAGGAGAGGCCTTGTCTTAATCTTCACATGGAGCGCTGCTGCGCGCCGTGCACGGGGAAAGTGACGGAGGAGGAGTACAGAGAGCGCGTGGATATGGCGCTTGAATTCCTTTCCGGGCACTATGATCCCATTATCAAAGATCTGACGCAGAAGATGACGGAAGCGTCGGAGGCGATGGAATTTGAGAAGGCGATCCGATACAGAGATCTCCTTAATGATGTGCAGCAGGTCGCCCAGAAGCAGAAAATGTCCGAGAATCTCGGCGAGAACAGGGATATCCTGGGCATTGCCGTGGACAATTCCAGCCCCGATTCCGACGGCGTTGTGCAGACTTTCTTCCTTCGGGACGGTAAGCTGATCGGCCGCGAGCACTTCTATATGACCCATGTGGCCGGCAGAAAGAAGTCGGCTATCCTTTCTGAGTTCATCAAACAGTTCTACGGGGGAACCCCTTCGATTCCCAAAGAGATCTTTCTTCCCTGCGAGCTGGAGGACCGGGAGCTGCTGGAGCAGTGGCTTACTGCTGTCAAGGGAAGCAAGGTGGTCCTGCGCGTGCCCGTCAAGGGACAGAAAGAGAAACTGGTCGAGCTTGCCAACACCAATGCCGGCCTCGTCCTTGACAAGGACCGCGAGCGGCTCAAGAGAGAAGAGGGAAGGACCATCGGCGCTGTGAGGGAGATCGAGCAGCTGCTCGGCCTTAAGAAGGCGGACCGGATGGAGGCCTTCGATATCTCTAATATCAGCGGATTTGCCAATGTCGGATCCATGGTGGTATACGAGAAGGGGAGACCCAAACGCAGCGATTACCGCAAATTCCGGATCAAAACAGTGTCGGGCCCCAATGACTACGCCTGCATGAAGGAAGTGCTCACGAGGCGGTTCCGCCACGGAATGGACGAGCTCAAAGAGCTGGACAGGAGCCTGATCGACAAGGAATTCGGGAGTTTCACCAGATTTCCGGACGTCCTTATGATGGACGGCGGAAGAGGCCAGGTGAATATCGCCCTGCAGGTGCTCGATGAACTGGGCCTTAAGATCCCGGTCTGCGGAATGGTGAAGGATGATCACCACAGGACCAGAGGTTTGTATTACAATAATATAGAGATCCCTATTGACCGCTCGAGCGAGGCTTTTAAGCTGATCACAAGGATCCAGGACGAAGCCCACAGGTTCGCTATTGAGTATCACCGGTCGCTCCGGGGCAAGGCGCAGACATCTTCGGCGCTCGAAGAGATCCCCGGGATCGGGCCTGCCAGGAAGAAAGCGCTGATGCGCGAATTCGGCTCCATCGAGGAGATCGCGGCGGCAGATGTCGAAAGGCTTGCGCAGGTGCCGGAGATCACGGCGGGAGCCGCGGAGGAGATCTATCGATATTTTCACAAAGATAAAGGTGTGCCCGCGGAGGACTCCGGGGGAGTAGAAGGCAATACAACTAATTGATCCCGGCGCATAAGCCAGAGAGGAAAACGTATGGCAACTGTTCGATTAAATGAGGTGATCGCCAAGATGAACCTCGAAAATCTGACACCGCAGATCGATGTTACCAAGATCAGGATCCGGCAGCCCGATATCAACCGGCCTGCAGTACAGATGACGGGATACTTTGAACACTTTGCGGCGGGGAGAATCCAGATCATCGGCCTGGTGGAGTACTCCTACATGCAGCAGATGAGCCGGGAGCGGAAGGAAGAGATCTATCAGAAATTCCTTTCCATGGATATTCCGTGCGTCGTATTCTGCAGAGAACTGGAGCCCGACGAACTCTTTATGAAATACGCCCTGAAAAACGGGGTCGCGCTCCTGATGACCAAGGATGCGACTTCCAACTTCATGGGTGAGATCATCCGATGGCTGAATGTGCGCCTGGCGCCTTGCATCACGATCCACGGCGTACTGATCGACGTCTACGGCGTCGGCGTACTGATCACGGGCGAGAGCGGAATCGGTAAATCCGAGATGGCGCTCGAACTGATTAAGAGAGGACACAGACTGGTGTCCGACGACGTAGTTGAGATCCGCAAGGTGAGCGAGGACACACTGATCGGTACCGCGCCCAAGATCACGAAGCATCTGATCGAGCTGCGGGGTATCGGAATCATCGATGTCAAGACTCTGTTCGGCGTCTCCAGCGTCCGCAACAGCCAGAACATCGATCTGGTCATCGAACTGGAGGAGTGGAGCAAGGACAAGGAATTCGACCGCCTGGGCCTTGAGGAGCATTTTATTGAGTATCTCGGCAACCGTGTCGTATGTCACAAGATCCCGATCCGCCCGGGCCGGAATCTCGCGATCATCTGCGAGGCGGCTGCAGTTAACCACAGACAGAAGCTCATGGGCTATAACGCTGCCCAGGAGCTCTACAAGCGCGTTCAGGCCAACCTGATGGGCGGCAACAGAGACGATGAGGACGATTAAGTGATTACGTCAGGATTAGTCAGAGTACTTGAAAAAATAACGGCTCCGGAGAGAGTCTTAAGGGATGAACCCCTGTCGGGGCATTGTTCATTCAGAACGGGAGGACCGGCCGACCTGTTCATACAGGTGTGTACGGAAGAAGAGCTGGCCAAGACCCTGGAACTGCTGAAAGCGGCAGACATTGAGGTTTTCCTTCTCGGAAGGGGCACGAATCTCCTGATCGGAGACGGAGGATACCGCGGGGCTGTCGTGACGATGTGCGCTCCTTCGGGGACAGAGTCCGATCTGTGCGATGTCAGGATCGACGGATGCCGCCTGAGAGCAGGGGCGGGCGCCTCTCTTCTCAAAATAGCGATGGCCGCCAGAGACGCGTCCCTTGCCGGATTCGAATTTGCGGCGGGCATTCCCGGCTCGCTCGGAGGCGCGGTCATGATGAACGCCGGCGCATACGGCGGTGAGATGAAGGACGTGGTGAAGTCCGTGAGGATCTATTACCCCGGTTCCGGGATCAGGGAATTTTCAGGAGAAGAGATGGAGTTCGGTTACCGCACCAGCCGCCTTAAGCGGGAGAGCGGGATCGTTCTCGGCGCTGAAATGGAATTTGAGCCCGGTGACAGGCAGCAGATCACGGACAGGATCACGGAACTTGCGCAGAAGCGCATGGACAAGCAGCCCCTTGAGTATGCCAGCGCGGGCAGCACTTTCAAGCGGCCGGAAGGGTATTTTGCCGGCAAACTGATCCAGGACGCGGGCCTTATGGGCTTTAGCGTGGGAGACGCCCAGGTGTCGGAGAAACACGCAGGTTTTGTGATCAACCGGGGGAGCGCCAGCGCGGCGCAGATCCGCCAGCTGATCGAAGAAGTGCAGAGGATCGTGCTGGAGGATTCCGGCGTGCAGCTTGAGCGGGAAGTGATCTTTTTGGGAGAATTCTAAAACCCGTGCGGAGATTCCGGCGGCAGGAAGGCCGCGGAAAGGATAAAAATGAGATTTGTTGTAGTCACAGGCATGAGCGGAGGAGGAAAGCTTACGGCGATCCGCTTTCTGGAGGATATGGGCTATTACTGCGTGGACAATCTCCCTGTCCGCCTGATCGACCCCTTTATGGAGCTTGTATCCGCGCCCGGCAGCGATGTGGACAAGGTCGTGCTGGGACTGGATGTCCGCGCCGACAAATCATTTGATAACGTCGAGCAGGTGCTCGCTGCGCTCAAAAAGAAGGGGTATAAGTACGAGATCCTTTTCATGGACGCCAGCGACGAAGTTCTGATCAAGAGGTACAAGGAGACCAGGCGCCAGCATCCCGTGTGCCCGTCCGGCCGGGTGGAGGACGGCATCGCGCAGGAGAGAAAGATCCTGGAACAGATCAAAAAAGAAGCGGATTATGTGATCGACACTTCAGGGCTCCTCACAAGGGTACTCAAGGAAGAGCTGATCAGGATCTTCGTCAAGGATGAGGATTACAATTCCCTGATGATCTCCATCATGTCCTTCGGCTTCAAGAACGGTATTCCGGCTGACGCGGACCTGGTCTTTGACGTCCGCTTCCTGCCCAACCCCTTCTATGTGGAAAGCCTCAAGAAACTGACTGGGAACGATAAACCTGTCCGGGACTATGTAATGTCTTTCCCGGAGGCGGGGCAGTTTATGGAGAAACTCGAGGATATGATCTCTTTCCTGATCCCCGGTTATGTTAAGGAGGGCAAGAACCAGCTGGTCATAGCCATCGGCTGTACCGGCGGGCAGCATCGCAGTGTAACGATCGCCAACGCGCTGGCCGAGAGGCTAAGAGGCGGCGACTACGGGATCAACCTCTACCACAGAGATGCCAAGCACTAGAACGGACGGGTAATCACTATGTCTTTTTCTTCTGAAGTGAAGGCGGAGATCGCCTCCGACATCCCGTCGGCCAAACATTGCCGGATCGCGTCTGCGGCGGTCCTTCTCACCTGCATCGGCAGATTTGAGAGGGATCCGGACGGGAAATACAGGCTCCTGCTGAGCCAGGAGAACGGTGAAGCCCTTAGAAAGTGCTTTACTTTAGTATGTAAAACCAGTAATATTAGAACCGTGGTGTGTTCACCGGCTGTTACGGGAGGCCGGGAACCGAAGGGATGGTTGCAGGCAGACCTTTCCTCAGATACAGTGAGAGAGCTCGCGCAGAAGATCAGGGTGTGTGACAGCGCCGGGAATCTGCGGGAAGATGACAACTGCACAGTGCCGGCTGAACTGCTGGGAAGAAGCTGCTGCAGGAGAAACTACGTAAGAGACCTCTTTCTGTGCTGCGGATCTGTGAGTGACCCCCGTAAAGAGTATCATCTGGAGTGGAGCTGCGACTCGAAAGAGCAGGCTTCACAGCTGAAGGAAATACTTCTGAGTTTTGGCAAGGAAGCCAAGGCCGTACTTCGCAAGAAAGTCCATGTTGTGTATTTCAAGGACTCCGAGGATATCGTCGATCTCCTGAACCTGATGGGAGCGCCTATCAGCATGATGGAGATGGAGAACCAGAGGATCCTCAAGGGACTGCGCAACTCTGTCAACCGGCGTGTCAATTGTGAGACAGCCAACATAGGCAAGACAGTGAGCGCATCCAGAAAGCAGATCAGCGACATCCGCTATCTGGAGGAATCCGGGATTCTCAGGACGCTGCCGGAGAGTCTGAGGAAAATGGCCGAGCTGCGTCTGCAGTATCCGGACACTCCTCTGCGGGAGCTGGGTGATCTGGCCGTTCCCCCTATCGGAAAGTCGGGGGTGAACCACAGGCTGAGAAGACTCACGGAGATCGCTGAGAAATACAGATCGGATCCGCGAAGCGGAAAACAGGTTTTCAGAGCCGGACAGGAGAAGCAGCCGGACAGCGCAGTCAAGGAGAGTGTGTAATGATGAAGAAATCTATTAAGATCTCATGCCCGGGAGGCCTCGAACCCAGACCTATCGCCGAGCTGGTGCAGGTTGCCAGCAAGTATGAGAGCAAGATTTATCTCGAAACAGATACAAAGCGTGTAAACGCGAAGAGTATCATGGGGATGATGTCTTTGAATCTTGTAAACGGTGATCTTCTCACCGTATCGGCAGATGGGAATGATGAAGAGGGCGCGATGGAGGAGATCCAGTGCTTTCTCAAGGGAAAGCTCAATCTTGTGAGCTGACTATCTGATAATGACGCGCAGGGGATCCGGCGCTTAGTTTACAATAATGAATAGGGAGCAAGAAGACCGGCATCGCTGTCAGGGAAGTCCTGGAAGCGGGCCGGTTTTTTTGCGCAGGCAAAATAGTCCGAAAAACAAAAAAACTCCCATAAAAGGGAGGATGCCAGGTACACTCGGTACCTGGCATGTTATGAAAAAGTTATTTGTAAACCAATAAATGGATGTAAGCTTTGTTCGTTGTCTATGATTGTATTATAGATGTCAATCGTGTACAAAGATTTAGTAAAGATTGAAGAATGTAAAAATAAAATATGAACAAAATATGAACGCCTCCGGCTTTACTTGCACTTTGCAATCCGATGTAGGCCTTTGTATAATGATGCATAGTATGGTCGAGAAAGTATTCTTTTATCTGGAAGAACAATGGTATAAGGAATGTCTTCCCGAAGCGGCGGAGGCAGTGCGGACCTTCAAGGGGTATGGATTCGAATCGGACCTGTGGGTGGTCGAAGGCGGCGATGAGCTGCCGGCCCCGGAGTATGACGCGCTGTACATTGCGGATTCGGAGCGGCTGCTGATGCAGCTGCAGGATCTGGGAGCTGCGTTCTGCGGGTATTCCCACGGCGGGAACAGAGCTCAGGACCTGAAGAGGGCTGACTATATTTTGATGGAGCCCCAGTGGGTGGACAGGGATTCCCTGGTCAAGATCTGGCAGCGCCAGAGACATCTGCCCTGGACGATCCTGGAGACGGCGCACTGTGAAGTGCGGGAGTTCGTCCCGGAAGACCTCGAGGCGATCCGGGCGCTCTATGACGAGGATGCCCTGAAGTTTCTAGAGGCGCCGTCGGAGGACACTGAAAAGGAGAGAAAGATCCTGAAGGCTTATATCGACAAAGTCTACCGGCTCTGCGGATACGGCCACTGGGCAGTGCTCTCCAGGCAGACAGGGGAACTTGTGGGCAGGATCGGCTTTTCCTTCCCGAACAGTTCTGCACCGGGACCGGCGCCGGACGCGACCTTCGGCTATCTTGTCAGAAAGGACTGGCGGGGGAAAGGGATCGCCCGGGAGGTCTGCGCGGCTCTTATAGAGTACGGCTTTACGCAGCTCGGATTCGAGCGGATCGGGGCCGATACGGCGCTGTCCAATACCGCTTCAGACAAAATATTGCGATCTTTTGGTTTCAGAGAGGTAGCGCGCAGGGAAGATCAGCGCTATTATATACTGAACAAAAATGAATGGAGTTACATTTTATAGAAGATATACAGCGGAGGAACCTATCATGATCAATGAACATTATCTGAACATGCTGTCCAATAAATCGGTGATCCGTACTCTCTCGGAGTACGCCACTGCAAGGGGAAAAGAAGTAGGTTATGAGAACGTATTCGATTTCAGCCTCGGAAACCCTTCTGTGCCCGCGCCCCAGAGCTTTAAGGACGTTTCAATCTCACTCCTTGAGACAATGGAGCCCCTCAAGCTCCACGGCTACAGCCCCACCCTCGGCATTCCCGAGGTGAAGGAGAAGGTAGCGGCCTCCCTGAACCGCAGGTTCGGTATGAATTATACGGGCAATCACATTTTTGCCACCTCCGGAGCGGCAGGTGCCCTTGCGCACGCTCTGCGCGCCGTGACTAAGCCCGGCGACGAGGTGCTCGTATTCGCGCCCTATTTCCCGGAGTACAATCCTTACATCAATGACACAGGAGCCAGGATCAAGGTGGTTCCCGCCGATCTTGAGACTTTCCAGATCAACTTCGCGGAAGCGGAGAAGTACCTGACAGAGAACGTGGCGGCGGTCCTGATCAACACCCCCAACAACCCTTCGGGAGTGCTGTACAGTGAGGAGACGCTGGAGAAACTCGCCGATCTTTTGACAAGGAAGTCCGCGGAATTCGGCCACAACGTATTCCTGATATCGGACGAGCCTTACAGGGAGATCATCTTCGACGGCAAAAAAGCGCCGTATGTGGCGAAGTTCTATCCCCACACGCTGACCTGCTATTCCTTCTCCAAGTCCCTCTCCGTGCCCGGAGAGCGTATCGGCTACGTGGCAGTAAATCCTGCCTGCGAGCACGCCGAAGACCTGGTGCCCATGTTCGGACAGATCTCAAGAGGAATCGGCCACAACTGCCCGTCCTCGCTGATCATGCTGGCCATGGCCGAGACAGTGGACGACACAGCGGATCTCTCTGTCTATGAGACGAACATGAACCTGCTGTACGATACTTTCAAAGAACTCGGCTTCACCGTTGTCAGACCCGGCGGCACTTTCTATATCATGCCCAAGGCTCTGGAGGAAGATTCCGTGGCGTTCTGCCAGAAGGCGCTCAAGTATGACCTGATCTTTGTCCCGGCGGACGGCTTCGGAGCACCCGGCTTCTTCCGCGTCGCATACTGCATCGACACAGAAAAGGTGGAGAGGGCGCTGCCCAGGATCCGCGAATTCGTGCAGACTGAGTACGCGGGAAAGTGATGGAAAGGAGAAGTCTGAATGCAGATAACTTTTATTGAAATACTCAAAGCAATTCTGTTCGGCATCGTAGAGGGCGTCACAGAGTGGCTTCCTATCAGCAGCACCGGCCATATGATCCTGCTCAACGAGTTTGTGAAGCTGGACGTCTCCCCGGAGTTCTGGAACCTGTTCCTGGTGGTCATTCAGCTGGGCGCGATCCTCGCAGTGGTAATTCTCTACTGGAAGACGATCTGGCCTTTCAAAAAAGTGACGACAAAGGCAGGCAAGTCCAAGATCATAGTGAGAAAACCTACGATCATGCTCTGGCTCAAGGCCCTGGTGGCCTGCATCCCCGCCGGCGTCGTAGGCGTCCTGGCGGACGACTGGCTGGACGCGCACTTCTACAACGCGATCGTCGTCGGCGCGGCGCTGATCATAGTAGGTATTGCTTTCATTATTATTGAGACCGTGAACAAGAACAAAGTTCCCAGAGTTGACAGACTCAGGGACCTCACCTTCAAGGATGCTTTCATCATCGGCCTTTTCCAGCTGATCGCGGCGATCTTCCCCGGAACCTCACGCTCCGGCGCGACCATCGTCGGCGGACTGATGATCGGCGTTTCCCGTACAGTGGCCGCCAAGTTCACCTTCATCCTGGCGATCCCGGTCATGGCAGGCGCGAGCCTTCTCAAGATCGTCAAGTACGGCTTCCGCTTCTCAGGCGGCGAACTGATCCTCCTCGGAACAGGCATGCTGGTCGCATTCCTGGTTTCCATGGTGATCATCGCGTTCCTGATGAGCTACATCAGAAAGCACGATTTCAGAGTCTTTGGCTGGTACAGGATCGTCCTCGGCGCGCTGGTACTGCTGTACTTCCTGGTGATGAAAGCGCCTGTCTATTGATGGCCTATTGATGGTCTATTGATGGAAATTTACGAAAAAGTTGACAAAATCAGATAACTGCGCTATTTTAGATGAAGTTTTTGGGGAATGTTAGTATTTGCATACTGCGGGGGTCTGAATTTTACTTAAGGAGAATTTAAAACCATGGCAGAAGCAAAGAAAACAGCAAAGGCAACCGTTAAGAAGCCTGTAGCAAAGGCAGCAGAGAAGGTCGCTGCAGAGACAACAGCCAAGAAGGTGGCTGCAGAGGCAACAGCCAAGAAGACTACTGCTAAGACTACAGAAACCAAGACTACAGCAGCTAAGACTACTGCAGCTAAGAAGACAACAACAAGAACTGCAGCCGCTAAGACCAAGAAGACAGCGGCCGTGAAGGAGAACATCTCCATCCAGTTCGCAGGCAAGGAATACACAACCGAGCAGCTTGTCAAGATCGCCAAAGACGTTTGGGAGTTCGACCTTGCGAAGAACCCCGCTGACTTCAAGGAAGTCCAGCTGTACGTAAAGCCCGAGGAAGCAAAGGCTTACTACGTGATCAACGGAACTGAGACAGGAAGCTTCGACATCTGATCCTGATCTTTTGTCTGAATTAATGAATTGCCGAGGGGCAGCACCGCATGGTGCTGCCTCTTTTTTGTCCGGGGGAGGTGCCTCTTCATATATAAAAAATGGCCCGATTCCTTAATAAACATTTTAGAAATTCGCAAACAAACCATGTTGACATCCAATTGGCCTAGTGCTATTTTATACAGGAAAGGTGTTAGCACTCGACTAAGATGAGTGCTAATAATGGAACCGGATCCGATCACTGAAGTTAGTGAGAAGATATCGATCCCGATACGGAGGATATTATGGAACTGCAAGATCGCAAGATGAAAATATTGCAGGCTATCATCCGCAATTACCTGGAGACCGGCGAGCCGGTAGGCAGCAGGACGATTTCCAAGTACACCGATCTCAAGCTGAGCAGTGCAACGATCAGAAATGAGATGGCTGACCTTGAAGAGATGGGACTGATCATGCAGCCGCACACGTCGGCCGGACGTATTCCTACTGATGCGGGTTACCGCCTCTACGTGGACAACATGCTGGGGTCGGAGCGGCAGCAGGTGGAAGCGATGAAGAACGT
>Ga0326513_10003271_pt1 | contig 11797 bp, 9 predicted proteins | sample 2_2465_0518_D_FD_203654 | JGI IMG/M metagenome (GOLD analysis project Ga0326513, IMG submission 203654) | Bovine rumen microbial communities from UC Davis, California, United States - 2_2465_0518 | ecosystem: Host-associated > Mammals > Digestive system > Stomach > Rumen | place: USA: California... | reverse complement strand
CAAGCTCTAATACTTCATCAACGTATCCCATAATAAACTCCTTTTTGATTGTCAGCCGCTTTTTTCGCGGCGAATTATTAACACATGAACGATTATATATGTTCTGGTTAATTATTTCAAGTTTTTTTGCAAAAAACTTAATAAAATTTTGAATAATTCTTCTGATGCCGTTTTTTCTCCTATTTTACAAGCTTTCAAAAAAAGCTCTTCAAAGCCTTTAATTCTAGCTTATAGCCATTTTGTATATATCTTTTTTCAGTTTTTTATTGTGTTTTTATAATAATGTTGTATAATCAAATAATGCGTTGACTCTTGCATATATAGGCAAAGCAGGATATATAGCCTGTCTTTTTAAAGAGATTAACCAAGCGCATATTAAAAAAAATTAAATAAGAGGTTATTATGGCTAATTTCTTTTCACGTAGCAATAACGACATGAAATATCTTTTTAGGAATAAAGATGTTTTGAATAAGAAAGAACTCAAAAGAAAGAGAAGGGCCAAAAGCACAATATTTGGCTTAATTCTGGTTCTTATCCAGCTTGTGGCAACTGTTCTCTTTCTCATGGCTTTCTATAAGTTAGACATTCTTCCTACTAAGTATATGATTATGCTTACAGCAATATTAGTACTCTTCCTGCTCTATGATTTCACATCACAGTTTACGAAGATCACCTTTATTGGAAAAATCCTTGCCATCTTGCTTTCAATAGTCCTTTTCTTCGGATACACCGCAGGTGAGAACGTAAACAATATGTTCACAACTATCACTCATAAGCAGTATTCGACAGATGTCATCGATCTTATCGTATTAAAGAACGATTCTGCCTCAACTATTAAAGATACCCTATCTTACGGATATGGCTATAATCAGGCAATCGAAAAAGATGTCATCAAGGACGCAATCAAGCAGGTTGAAGACAAGAACAATGCCAAGATTAACGCTGTAGAGTTCAGCGATTGGACCCAGCTTGTAAATGCCCTTTACGATAACACCCAGGTTAAGCTCTTGATTGTCAGTGATTCTATGAAAACTACAATCGCAGAGACAGATCCTGACTTCAACAACAAGACTAGAGTTTTAGATACTTTAAAGATCACAACTCAGGTTGAGGTTGAACAGGCAGAAGTAAAGGCTAAGGGCGAGCCATTCATCATCTATGTTTCAGGAAATGATGATTTCGGTGAGACTAAGGACGCTGGTCACAGTGATGTAAATATCTTAGCAACAATTAATCCAGAGACAAGACAGGTGCTCCTCATCTCGACTCCTCGTGACTATTATATCAATATCACTAGAGCCAACGGAGCAAGCGGTAAGGACAAACTTACTCATTCTTGTAATGATGGTATCAAGTACGCGCAGAAAGCAATCTCAGACCTTTATGGTGTAAAGATTGACTATTATATGAGAATCAATTTCGACGGATGTATCAACATAGTTGACGCCCTCGGAGGAATTACAGTTGATTCAGGAGTTGAATTCAGCAACGGTGAGGATGCTTACGACAAGACCTTCCACTTTAACAAGGGACTCAACGATCTCACAGGTGAGATGACACTTGCCTTTGTAAGAGAACGTCACGCCTTTGTTGACGGCGATCTTCAGAGAGGTCGTGATCAGGAGGCTGCAATCAAGGGCATCATCGATAAGGCTACTTCGCCAGCTATCATAGCTAACTATTCAGAAGTACTCGAGGCTGTCTCTCAGATGATGATCACTAATATGCCTACAGCTTCAATCACAAACCTTATCAAGGAACAGATTTCTGATTCAACAGCTTGGAATATTCAGTCATACTCTGTTGGAGCTTCAGACATAGGAATGTACTATCTCAATATATACAACTTCACTGCATCATGCGTAATCCCTGATTACGACACAGTAAACCTCGCTTGTGATATGATCAACAAGGTTTACAACGATGAAGTATTTGACGTGGATGCTTATGTTGAACAGCACACTGATCCAGTAACAGGCAAGATCAACTATGGTGAGACAACAGGTCTTTCAAGCACTTCAACAAAGACTACTGTCACAAGCACTACACAAAGCCCAGTTAGCAGATAAAACAATCTTAGATTCTTAGATTTTTAAATTCTTAGATTCTTAAATTAAAAACCCAGCTGACATCGTGATATTATCACTGTCAGCTGGGTTTTATTTTTTCTTATAACATGTAGTCCTCAATAATTTTTGCAACAGCGCAGTCCTCATTGCTCAAACCTATCAAATCAGCCACGTCCTTGACTGGAGCATAAGCATTAGCCACAGCAACACCAAGTCCTGCAAATTTCAACATAGGGATATCATTTAAGCCATCTCCCACAGCTATCAGCTCAGAAGACTTGATATCAAGCTTTGAGAGCAGAGCATCCAATGATAGGTCCTTTCTCACATGACAGGGAACCACCTCCAAGAAATACTCTTCCGAGAAGAAGGCGTCAATCCTTGCGCCGTACTTTTCAAGCAGCTTTTCTCTGACTGGCACTAATCTATCATGGCAGCCCACTATCAGGCATTTAGCAACAGGATAATCGACAAATTCAACCATATCATCTACAGGCATAATCTTTGCCCCATTACAGAAAGCCTCCTTGATAACATACTCATCATCCGGCATCTCTGTGATTATCTTATCCTTATAATAGGTTATCAGAGCCAGCTTATTTCTCTGAGCTAGTTCACATATCTCAGGAAAGAGGTCTTCTGGTATATGCTTGGCGTATATCAAGTCCTCATTGGTGCAATCTATTATATTACCGCCATTATAGGAGAGGATATAGCCTCCCTTTTTATCTAATTCAAGTTCCCTGGCAAGTGGCCAAATTCCAAAGCTTGGTCTGCCAGAAGCAAGGATCACCTTAAATCCTGCATCTAGTGCCTTTGATATAGCATTCTTATTGTCATCAGGTATCTTCTTCTCACTGTCTGTCAGTGTTCCATCTAAATCCAGCGCAATCGCCTTATACATCTAGTCCTCCAATTATATCAAGCATCAATATGCTCCGCCGGCTGTCTGAACCGGCTCATAAGTTCTCATTAAAATCCTAGGTGAACCCTTGCCTTCAATATAGTCAGCTGTGATAATCACCTTGCCAATTGTATCGTCCTTAGGAATTTCATACATGACATCCATCATATAGTCCTCAAGTATAGACCTGATTGCTCTAGCTCCAGTTTTCTTTTCCAAAGCCTTCTGAGCTATAAGCTCCAGGGCATCATTTTCAAATTCAAGCTTAACTCCGTCCATATCAAGCAATTTTACATACTGCTTAACAATCGCATTTTTAGGCTTGCACATGATATCAACCAAAATTTCCTTGCTCAGCCCCTTAAGGGAGAAGCATATTGGAAGACGGCCCAAAAACTCTGGAATCATTCCGTACTCCCTCAAGTCCTCACTGCTGACCTTTGCAAAGATATCATCATCATCGTCAAATGCATCTTTAAGCGAAGAATTAAAGCCAATTGAGCTTTGATTGGTCAATCTAGACTTGATAATCTCCTCAAGATCAGGGAAAGCTCCTCCACATATGAAGAGTATATTGCTTGTGTTAACTGTAACCAGTGGAACCATAGCATTTTTGCTTGATGCGCCGACTGGAACCTCAACATTGCTGCCTTCCAAAAGCTTGAGCATGCCCTGCTGGACTGATTCGCCATTTACATCACGGCTTCTTGTCCCCTTCTTCTTGGCAATCTTATCTATCTCGTCTATGAATATAATTCCATGTTCTGCCTTGCTGACATCATTGTCCGCAGCTGCAAGCAATTTAGAGACAACACTCTCAATATCATCGCCTATATAGCCTGCCTCAGTAAGGGATGTAGCATCAGTTATTGCCAAAGGCACCTGAAGAAGCTTGGCCAAGGTCTTTACCAGATAAGTCTTACCACTTCCTGTAGGTCCTATCATAAGCATGTTGGACTTTTCTATCTCAACATCATTTTCACTTTCCTTGCCGCTTCTAGCCTCTATATCTGCTATTCTCTTATAATGATTATAGACTGCTACAGACATAGCCTTCTTGGCCTTATCCTGGCCTATAACATACTCGTCAAGCATGGCCTTAATCTGCTTAGGTGCTGGTACACTCTTTAAATCTATCTCATTCTTATTCTCTGTCTTTTTCTTTATCTTCTGCTTAGGAGCAAATTCTGACATCATCTGCTCTTCGTTCATGTTATACATAGAAAGGTCAGGCATATGCATATTTTTAAAGAGATCATTATAGTTGACTGTATTATTGTTAAGTGTGTCAAATGCTCTTTGCATACAGTCAGCGCATATATGCATATTGTTCGGCATATCTATCATCTTTCCAGCCTTAGATTCAGGGCGTCTGCACACATAACAAATCTTTTCGTATTCGTCCTGCTTTGTATCTGGATTTTCTGTATTTTCCATATGGCACCTACTTTCAAAATTTAAATCAGGCCAAAAAGCCTAAAAATTATTTTAACTATATATCATATAAAAGTCAAATAACCCGCAGGTTATGCTACCTGCGGGTCAAAGGATTTAATTCTGATATTTTTGTTAATAAATTCGAAGCAAATCTGTGAATTCTAGTCTTTAGTTCTTACTTCCAAGTGTTACATCCACTGTCTTTAAGACATACTGATTGCCATCAAGGTGATAGTATTCAATCTTTACTTTCTCACCAGCCTTGTAATACTTCATAACCTCCTGCAAAGAAGACATTGATGTGATTGTCTGATCGTCGAAACCGACTATGATATCGTACTTGCCAAGTCCTGCCTTTTCTGCTGCAGATCCTGAGCTCACAGTTCTAATCTGCAAACCCTGTGGGTAGCCGTAATAGCTAGACATGCTGCTTGTTATATCGATACCGTTGATACCAAGATATGAGGCCTCGCTATCGCTAACCTTTGTTCTTGTCTCTCTATTCATAAGACTGTCAATAAGATCTCTAACACCTGCAATTGGGATTGAATATGCCATTCCCTCAACACCAGTCTCAGAAGTCTTTGCAAAGTTAATACCTATAACCTTACCGGCTGCATTGAGCAAGGCACCACCACTGTTACCAGAGTTAATAGCTGCATTTGTCATCAAAAGACCGTCAAATGTTGTGTTATCCACTGTGATTGAGCGATTCTTAGCCGAAATAATTCCATTAGTTACTGACTGACCCTCGCCGAGTGCATTACCTATAGCTACAACCTCCTGGCCAAGAGCCACATCATCAGAATCGCCAAACTCAGCAATAGCTATCTGTGAAAGAGTTGAAGACTTGATATCAGAGAGATTTACTGCAACTACAGCAACATCCTTATCTGCTTTAGATCCCTTAATTATGGCCGAAACCTGCTCATTGTCAATAAAGACAGCCTTAAGTTCACTTACATTGCTTACTACATGTGCATTTGTAAGGATTAAGAGCTCTGTATCATTCTTACCTACAATAATACCGGTTCCACTTGTCGATGCTTCAACTGACTGAGATCCAAAGAACATACCTGACGACTGGGTCACCGTAGTCTTACCTGTCAAGGCAACCATTGCCGGAAGAGCAGCATTTGCCACGGCCTGTGTATTCATCTCTTCTGTAGAAGTACTTGTGTCTCCCTCAGTTACCACCTTTGAAGACTGGCTCACACCTGAACTTACCTGTGGAAGTGAGATATCAGAGCCATTGTAACTTGATGAAAAGCTTAAAATAGTTGATCTGTTAATTCCATATATGATACCACCTGAAACAAGTCCGAAGACTGCTGCTGATGCTAAAAGAAGGATAAACTTCTTAAAGATAGATGATCCCTTCTTCTTATCTTTTTTCGTCTTATAGTCACTGCCCTGATTATATGTGTACTGTCCATTCATGCCATTTGACATGTTAGAAGCAGTCTGTCTCGGAATCCTATTCTGAGGACTTGTATTGGCCTGTCCATATCTTGAATACTGAGAATTTTGATTAATGTTAGTGTAGCCGTAATTAAGATTGGCCTGTCCTGGGAATGAAGCCTGTGAATTAGGCATCCTTCCACCATTAAAGCCGGCCTGCGCATTGTTGGCACCTGCCTGATTTAAAGTTGGCTGATTTAGGCCTGCCTGCGCATTGTTGGCACTTGCCTGATTTGAAACCGGCTGATTTAGGCCTGCCTGATTAAAACTTGTCTGGTTTAAACCTGTCTGTATATTATTGGCACTTGCCTGATTTAAGTTAGCAGGCCCTTCTACCTGGTTCTTTTCACTTATATTCAAGCTGCTGTCATTCTTTTCTGTCTCGTCCATATCCATTATAATTACTCCTTTCAGATTTTATTATTCAATCAGATAAAAATGAACACATCTATCTGACATCTATAAAGATAGCAGTTAAATGTGTTCATAATGTGTTTCTAATGTTAAAAAAACTTGAAATGGAAATTTTTCTTTATCTCAAATTTTGTCCCAAATTTATGGTTCAAATCATGAGTAAAATTATGAGTCAATTCATAAGTCAAATTATGAGTCAAATTATGCCTCAACGTATGCCATAACAGCATCTGTAAGCTCTGCTAATTTAGCATCTGCATCCTCAAGGCTTGAGCCCTTAATTCCCATATAGAACTTAATCTTTGGCTCTGTACCAGAAGGTCTAGCGCAGCACCAAGCATTGTCCGAGAGATCATAGTAGAGAACATTTGATGTTGGAAGACCTGTAGAATGCTTTTCACCTGTTGCTAGAACAAGGCACTCATCATTCTTGTAATCCCTTGTCTCAAGTACTTCCCAAGCGCCGAAGTTTTTAGGTGGGTTAGATCTGAGCTTATCCATAATAGCTGCGATCTTTCCAGCGCCCTCTACACCCTTCATAGTGATAGCCTTCTGACCTTCCTTGAAGTAGCCATACTTCTCAAAGATGTTAATCATCTGATCCCAAAGAGTCATATTCTTTGACTTATAGTAAGCTGCTGCCTCACAAAGGGCCATAACAGCAACGATTGCATCCTTATCTCTTGCATGTGTTCCAACGAGACAGCCATAGCTCTCCTCAAAACCAAACTCATACTCGTATGTGTTCTGCTCTTCAAAGAACTTAATCTGCTCACCGATATACTTAAATCCTGTGAGAACTTCAATAAGGTGAACATTGTACTCTGCAGCAATCTTGTCAGCCATATTAGTTGAAACGATAGTCTTTACAAAAGCACCATTGTCGTGGAGCAAACCCTTCTCTTTTCTCTGAGAGAGGAGGTACTCAGCTATAAGCATTCCTGACATGTTACCTGTAAATGACTTATACTCACCAGTCTTTGTATCCTTAGAATATACGCCAAGACGATCGGCATCTGGATCAGTAGCAAGCACGATATCTGCATCCTTCTCCTTAGCAAGCTTGAGGGCAAGTGTAAATGCCTTTGGATCCTCTGGATTTGGATACTCAAGTGTTGTGAAGTTGCCATCCGGCTTCTCCTGCTCTGGCACTACATAAACATGCTTGAAGCCAAGCTCCTTAAGTACTCTTCTAACTGGCACATTACCTGTACCGTGGAATGGTGTGTAAACAATCTTGATATCATCTGCAACCTGTTTGATAAGGTCGCCATTGATGCTCATCTTCTTCAAAGCAGCAATATATCTGTCATCAAGATCATAACCTATTGTATTGTAAAGGCCGCAAGCTCTAGCCTCGTCTATATCCATTGTCTTGCAATCATTGAAATCTGTAACAGCCTTAACTTCGTTAATAATCTGGCTGTCCTTTGGTGCTGTAATCTGAGCGCCATCTTCCCAATATACCTTATAACCATTGTACTCTGGTGGGTTATGTGAAGCTGTAACCACGATACCAGCTATACAGTTGAGATCTCTGAGTGCAAATGAAAGCTCTGGAGTTGGTCTCAATGAAGGAAATACATATGCTTTGATTCCATTAGCATTGAGGCATAAAGCAGCTGTATCGGCAAATTCAGGAGACATTCTTCTTGAATCATAAGCAATTGCAACGCCTCTGTCAGCAGCACCTTCCTTGATAATAAAATTAGCAAGTCCCTGTGTAGCACGGCGAACTGTATATACATTCATACGGTTTGTACCGTTACCGATTACTCCACGAAGGCCACCTGTACCGAACTCAAGATCCTTATAAAATCTATCCTCGATTTCCTTCTCGTCAGCAGCAATTGACTTTAATTCATCTCTTGTTGCATCGTCAAAGTATGGATTCTCACACCACGCCTTGTATGTTTCCATATATCCCATAAAAAATACCTCTTTCCGGTGCTTTAGCACCACTTTGTAAATTATAATACACTAACTTTTCGAATTCAATCATTAGAATTCAATCTAAAAATTTAATCATCTTAATCAATCTAATATTTCAATCTATTAGACTCAATCATCCATATTCATAGAATCAATCAGTGCCCTAGATACTTCCTTTAGTGCCTCTTCCTCATCAGGTCCATCAGCTCTAAGTTCTATGGTATCCCCCATTTTCAGGCCCGATGCCAATATGGAAATAACGCTCTTAACATTGGCCTCTTTCCCATTCGCATATATAAAGCTTATGCTTGAATCATAAGCCATTGCACAATCACTCATCTTAGACGCCGGTCTCAGATGAATTCCATGTGCATTAGTAATTTTGATACTTTTGCTAAGCAATATTCTTACCTCCCAGACTCACTGCTTGCACTTGCCTGAGTCTCAGTACTAGTAGAAGTTTTGGTCTGATCTTCCTGAGTCTTCTTGCTAATGATAACAGGTACCTTATAAGATTCATTGAGCTTCACTCCCTCAGGCATGGTAAATGAGACAAATACTGAGTGCTGTCCCTCAACCAAGCCAGTCAGATTGACTGAAGCAGTTATATCGCTGACCTTAATGTCACTTGCTGCTATAGAATCACTTGTAACCAAGATGTTCAGCGCATCCTCATCTTTAATCTTAGCCTCTAAGCCATCTGATAGGTTATTAAACTTTATAGAATCAGTTGGGATTGAGAGATTTATACTATCGTTGTCCGATATTGTCACAGTGACTGTAACTTTATTTATTGACTTTGTCCTAACCCCATTTGGCAGATAGTCCGAAAGACTAATAGTAAATTTTTTGCTTGTATCCGCCCCATCTATATTGATTGCACTCGACGGAATTGTTATGCCATCTATCTGGGCAAGAGCCTGATCATTTCCCATAATCTCCAGCTTGCTTGCAGACAGGCTTGTCTTCATTATTTTTGCTCCATCCTTTACCTTACCTGAAGGTTCGGCAACTGCAATCCAGATGGTCTTCTCACCCTCGATGGTTGCGTTAAACTCAATACCCGCAATTGACAGGGAAGCAAGTGTATCATTGATCTGATTGCCATCCTTGTCTATCATCACAAGCTCTGCGACACCCGAAACATTGGACGTGGCAGATGCAACATCACAGAGAGCCCTAACCTCACTCACTGCCTCTATGGCAGAAGATGGTCCTGCAATCTTAACGCTCGTATTCTCAAGAGTGATATTGGTGACTGTATGGCCGTCTGATGGACTGTTAATCGCCACTGGCACCACTTCCACTTCCTTTGTAAGCCTGTTTTCTATATCCAGTTTTACTACTGTTGTTCTAGGTATAACCTCAATATTCTTAACTTGCTTTCCGTTCTTTACAACCTTAACAGAAATATCTACATATTCTGAAAATTCTGACATGGTGCTCACATCAGCAACGGCGACTATGTCTGAAGCCTTTATATCAGTGATTACACTCTTTGGTCCCTTGATATAGACAGAAATCTTGCTTCCATCAACAAGCTCATAGCTATAATTCTTATCAGTTAGGGACTCTATGTTGATCAGTGATACATTGACGCCGGCTATTGTCACTTCTGTGCTTGGATCATAGATATTGACGATAAGACCCCAAAACAAAACTGCAAGAATAAGCGATATTATCTTAATTGAGAAATTGTTAGTCAGTAACTTTTTCATTTCTTATTCTTCAACCTTCCACGCCAAAGCTTAAATGACTTTGCATCAAGCTTTCCAGATCTAACATACTCTAGCTTCTCTTTGAGGGCATGTTCATCGATGCCCCTTATAATCTCTCCGCCTACAGCAATTGATACATCTCCAGTCTCCTCAGAAACTATTATTGTAATCGAATCGGTCACTTCACTGATACCAACACCAGCTCTGTGTCTAGTTCCCAATTCTTTGCTCAATCCAGCATTGTCAGAGAGAGGAAGATAACATGTAGCAGCCATAACCCTATTTTGACGAATCACAACCGCTCCATCGTGAAGAGGTGTGTTGTGTTCAAAAATATTGATAAGGAGCTGGCTTGTAACTACAGCATCCACTTCAATTCCCGTTCTAATGTACTCTTCAAGCCTCATATCCTGCTCAATAACAATAAGAGCGCCTGTTCTTACCGCTCCCATTGCGTATGCAGCCTGAACTATCTCATCTACAGTGCGAATGCTAAATCTCTCATCTTTATTCTTATTTGTAAAATTAAATAACCCAAAAGCAATCTTTTTTCTACCCAGCTGTTCCAAGGCCCTTCTGAGCTCTGGCTGAAATATAATAACCAGGGCTATGATGCCTACGCTGATTGTCTTGCCTGCCAACCACAGGATAGTTCTCAGATTGAGTACCAAAGCCAATATGGCAAATGCTCCTACAAAAATTATTCCTTTTAGCAAGGCCCAGGCCTTAGTATCCTTAATCCAAACTATGATGTGATAGAGTATGTAAGCAATAATTGCAATCTCAATAAAATCCGTCCAGCTTATATCAGGTATATAGAGTGCGGATATATACTTTTGAGTGAAATTATTTAAAGGAGTCACTTATTATTCCTCGTTTTCATCAAAACTTCTGGCTTTACGGCCATTAATCTGTTTAACTCTTACATCTTTGTTAGTGAGTGTTACCTTAGGAACTGCCTTAACATAGTAGTAGTACTCATCATCTTCATACTGAACATGCTCTGTTCTTCTATAGTCAAGGTTAGCAAAGAGAAGCATGTAAATGACTCCTATTGCGAGACCTAAGATAATTCCTATGATGCTTGAAAAAAGATTTATATCGATGTCCATGATAACATTGGCCATGATAAACATTACAAACTCAATCACAGTTCCCACTGCAATTGAATAAGGAATCGCATTGTCGATTGAAAGTCTCTTAATAATGTAGACAATGAGAATTGTGATAGCAAGAATGACAATTGTAGCTATGCAGGCCTTGTTATTTAAGAAACTCTCAATTACATATGAAATCTGCTGCATAGAATCAGCAAATGAAGAATTTGTTATAGCTGTCTCATAATCAGATGCAAGCTTGATAATGTAATAGAGAATTACACCAAAAGCAACAGGAATGATAGCAGAAAGGCCACATGCAAGGCCAAGTGCTATAGGAACTGCAGCTGGTATCTTAAGCAGACAAGCAACAAGTGAAATCATAATCACATAAGACTTTTTTGGTGAGAATCTAAAGTAAAGAAGATACATAAGGATAATCACACAAGCCGCAATTATTGACATCTCTGCTGATATAGCATAAAGATTGCCCACCATCATAAGTGTAAAGACAATTATGATAAATGAGGCTGGCAGGAAGGCACAGAGAAGTGCACATGCAAGTATAATCAAAGGATTTCTCAAAGCTGACATATAACCTATATTGGCATTGAGAAGCAAGAGGGCTACAAGTGTAACTAAAAACTTGCTAGCAGGCACAATTATTGGATTGTACTTGTTATAAACCTTTCCTATATTATCTTTTAACTCGAGTAAGAAATTCATATTTTCCTCCGTAATTCTAATTAATAGCCACTAGCCTA
>Ga0326513_10003270_pt1 | contig 11798 bp, 7 predicted proteins | sample 2_2465_0518_D_FD_203654 | JGI IMG/M metagenome (GOLD analysis project Ga0326513, IMG submission 203654) | Bovine rumen microbial communities from UC Davis, California, United States - 2_2465_0518 | ecosystem: Host-associated > Mammals > Digestive system > Stomach > Rumen | place: USA: California... | reverse complement strand
TGTTCTCCGCTCTATCCCTTCTGGTATCTTCCAGGGTGGTAAGGTTAATATCATCGGTAATGGCGTTGTTCTTGCTCCAGACCTCTTCATGGGAGAGGCTAAGGATCTTGAGAAGAGCGGACATTCACTCAAGGAGCGTCTCCATATCTCTAAGAAAGCTCACCTCATCATGCCTACCCACCGACTTCTTGATGCTGCCTACGAGTCACTCAAGGGCAAAAACAAGGTTGGTACCACAGGCAAGGGCATCGGTCCTACATATACCGACAAGACATCACGCGACGGTCTTCGTGTAGGTGATATCCTCGATGGCTTTGAAGAGAAATATGCAGCTCACAAGGCTCGTCACATCATGCTTCTCAAAGCCCTCGACTTCAAGTATGACGAGGCTGCACTTGCTGAGACCGAGAAGGTATGGATGGAAGGTGTAGAATACCTCAAGCAGTTCCAGATTGTTGACTCTGAGCATGAGGTTGGTAAGATTCTCAAGTCTGGCAAGTCAATGCTTGCAGAGGGTGCTCAGGGCACTATGCTCGACGTTGATTTCGGTTCATATCCATTCGTAACATCTTCAAACACAATCTGCGCAGGAGCATGTACAGGTCTTGGTATCGGTCCTAACAAGATTGGTGAGGTGTTCGGTATCATGAAGGCTTACTGCACACGTGTTGGTGCAGGTCCGTTCCCAACAGAGCTCTTCGATGAGACTGGCAAGAAGATGCGTGACATCGGTCATGAGTATGGTGCCGTTACAGGTCGTGAGCGTCGTTGCGGATGGATTGACCTCGTAGCTCTCCGCTACTCTATCATGGTCAATGGCGTTACACAGCTCATCATGATGAAGTCTGACGTTCTTGACACATTCCCAACAATTAAGGCTTGTACAGCATATAAGGTAAACGGTGTTGAGACACGCGATTTCCCATACGACATCGAGAAGGGTATCGAACCTGTCTATACCGAACTCCCAGGATGGCAAACTGATATGACAAAGTACACAAGCGAGGACGAGTTCCCACAGCAGTTCAAGGACTACATCAAGTTCCTTGAGACTGAGCTTGAGACTCCAATCACCATCATCTCTATCGGTCCTGACCGCGATCAGACTATCGTTAGAAAGTAAGAGAAAACACCCCTCCCCCGCCCCTCCCGAGGGAGGGGGTCACTTAATTTAAACATGGCAAAACCAAGCATACCAAAGGGCACTCGCGATTTCGGTCCTGTCGAGATGGCGAAGCGCAACTATATCTTCAACACCATAAAGGATGTATATGCCCTTTATGGATTCTCACAGATAGAGACTCCTTCCATGGAGAACCTGTCAACCCTCATGGGTAAGTATGGAGAAGAAGGCGACAAGCTCCTCTTCAAGATTCTTAACTCAGGAGATTTCCTCCACGGAATGACTGCCGATGAGGTAGCAAATACAAGCACCCTGAAACTTGCGGCCAAGTTCTGCGAGAAAGGTCTTCGCTACGACCTCACAGTTCCATTCGCACGCTATGTAGTACAGCATCGTGAAGAACTTCAGCTTCCTTTCAAACGTTATCAGATACAGCCAGTATGGCGTGCTGACCGTCCGCAGAAAGGCCGCTATCGCGAGTTCTACCAGTGTGATGCCGACGTTGTAGGCTCTGACTCCCTTCTCAACGAGGTCGAGCTTATGCAGATTGTAGATACCGTATTCACAAAGTTCGGTATCCGCGTGCAGATCAAGATCAACAACCGTAAGATACTCTCTGGTATTGCAGAGGTGATTGGTGAAGCCGACAAGATCGTGGATATCACCGTTGCAATTGACAAACTCGACAAGATTGGTCTCGATGCCGTTAACGATGAACTTCGTGCTGACGGCATATCAGAAGAGGCCATTGAGAAGCTTCAGCCAATCATCAAGCTCGAAGGCACAAACGAAGAGAAGCTCAACGTTATCGCAGAGGTACTCGCTTCTTCCGAAACTGGCATGAAGGGTGTTGAGGAATGCCGCTTTATCCTCTCTGCCCTCGACTCTCTGAAGGCATATACTGAGGGCAACAATTCAGTTCTGAAGAATGAACTGCAACTCGACCTCACCCTTGCACGCGGTCTCAACTACTATACAGGCGCAATCTTCGAGGTAAAAGCTCTCGACGTTCAGATAGGTTCAATAACAGGCGGCGGACGCTATGACAACCTCACAGGCATCTTCGGAATGCCAGGACTATCAGGTGTCGGCATCTCATTCGGAGCAGACCGTATCTACGACGTTCTCAACCAACTCGACCTCTATCCAAAGGATGCAATGACTGCCACACAGCTTCTCTTCATCAACTTTGGAGAAAAGGAAACTGCCTATTGCCTTCCAATAGCCAATAAGGCGCGTGCAAACGGCATACGCACAGAAATCTATCCTGATTCTGTAAAGATGAAGAAACAAATGAGCTATGCTAATGCAAAGCAGATTCCGTATGTAGCCCTTGCTGGAGACAATGAGATTGCAGAGGGGAAAGTAACCCTCAAGAACATGATAACAGGTGAGCAGACACTCGTAACACCAGAGCAGCTTATTGCAACAATCGGTTAGGAGTTAGAGTAAATAGGTAATTTTTCGCAAAGCTCAACAAGCTAAAGCAAGTCGTCATTCGTATTTAGTAATTATTCACGTTATGCGTAAATTCATCACAATAATCGCCATGAGCATCATGACACTCGTCACGATGACCTCATCCAACAAAGCGTTCACCATCTATCTCATAGGTGACTCCACAATGGCCAATAAAGACATTGAAAAGGAAGGACGTGAGCGCGGTTGGGGAATGGCACTTCAAGGGTTCTTCGCCGAGGAAGTGTATATTGACAATCGCGCACTCAACGGACGTTCAACGAAATCATTCATTGATGAAGGTCATTGGCAGAAAGTTCTTGACGATATGAAACCTGGTGATTACCTTGTGATTCAGTTTGGACATAACGATGAAAAAGGTAAGATAGGCGACAAGCGTCACACTATCGCTGGCCTCACCTTCGACGACAACATCCGTATGTTCTGTCGTGGAGCACTCGGCAAGGGTGCAACCCCTATTGTGATGAATCCTGTGGTTCGCTGCGAATTCACAAAGCGAATAGACCGTGAAACAGTAAACGAGGCTCGCAGCAAGAAAGGCTCGTCAGACGATGTGGACATAGAGAATAGCGAGAAACTAAAGGACACCCACGGAGCATACGCAATAACGCCAAAGTATGTTGCTCGTGAACTCCGTGTACCTTTTGTCGATGCAACAAAGATTACTGCAGATCTCGAAAGTCGTCTAGGTCCTACCAACGCAAAGCTTCTTCACATGCTGAGCGCAGACAAGAAGAGCAAGGACAACACCCACTATACCGAATACGGAGCACATCGTGTTGCCGAACTACTTGTTGATGCAATGGCAGAGGCTTGTCCAGAACTAAAGCCATACGTCCGTCACTATGACTTTATCGTATCTGCCAAGGGTTTCGGAAACTACATGACCCTTCAGGCTGCTATCAACAATGTACCTATCTATGCAAAATCCACTATCTGCGTACTCGACGGAGAATGGAAGGAACCCAAAATCACTTCCGGTAAGAAAATCAAGTATGTAAAGTTTTCCGGTGCAAAAGTCGATTAAAAAAAATAACATCAAGGCTCGCCATTTGTGCGAGCCTTTTTTCGTATCATCATTTAATGTAACCCTCTACATAATTATACCCAAAATCAGAGACAAAAGGATATAATTTGAGTAGAAGGATTCTCTAAATCTGACACATACTCTGACAGTATCAACATCATACTTTCCGACACTGAGGAATCAAGCCAGTCTTAAGTCCGTTGTAATACCGTTATGAATCCGTTGTAAGTCCGTTCCATGAAAGGGAGAAGGAAGGTAAAAGAAATATCCCCAAAAACTTGCATTATCCACTTTATCATATTTTCTCCGCACCTTCGCGTTTGATTGTTGATAGTTATTGGTAAAAAAATTGCAAAGATGATTGGTTATTGAATATATTTTCGTATATTTGCAGAAGATTAAAGGAGAAGCATTTGACTGAGTATCAAATGCGTTAAGGTAGATATATTATAACTGACATAAACAACTATAAAAAAAACACCTTTATGATTAAAGACATTGCTCATATTGCCTTGAATCCATTGGATATGGACAAGACAGTAGCGTATTTTAACAACGTGTTCGGATGGAAGAAAGTGTTCGAGTTGCATAAAGAGAATGGCGATCCGTGGATTGTGTATCTGAAGATATGCAAAGGTCATTTCCTTGAACTTTTCTACGACGGAAAGAATGACCGCGACTATGCTTTCGACTTCAGGAAGACGGGCTATAACCACCTCTGCATTACGGTTGGCGACATCCGCAAAACATTGCAGGAGATTTACGAAAAAGGTTACATCGACTCGTCTGAACCTGAACATGAGAAAAGCGGATGCCTAAACCTTTGGCTCTACGACCCAGACGGCAACGGCATAGAACTACAGGAATATACACCCGAATCGGTACAGATGCAGAGTAATGAGGCTCCTTACAAATTCGGCCGCGAAGGATATGTTGGAATAGGTCATGCCTGCTTTGTATGCAAGGATATTGATGCTTCACTCGATTTCTATTGTAACAAACTGGGAATGAAACTCGTAGGAATACAGAATGACGATAATGGCAAGCCTTGGCTGCATTATGTAAGAATGGCTGACGGAGTGTATCTGGAGCTTATTCCAAATGGTGAGGGGGAGAATCCGAACAAAGGTTGGAACTCACGCGGTTTCCAGCACCTGTGTCTTGAAACTGATGATTTGTTAGCCGACGTGGAGCGTCTGCGTAACATCGGTGTAGAGATTGACCAAGAACCTAAGACCTCATCTGACAAGAACTGGCAGGCATGGATTCATGACCCAGACGGGAACAAAGTGGAACTGATGATGATTGACCCTGATTCACCTCAAGCTAAAGCATAAACCTACAATGAAAAAGAACATTTTACTATCAGGCGTGACGGCTATCCTAATGATGGCTTCATGCACTTCAAACACTCCACAGACAAAGGAGACAGCAGAGGCAGTAAAGGACTCGCTACAAATTACCAACCCTGAACTTTGGGCTGCACAGAACCATAAACTGGAGCTGAAGCCAGATCGTGGGGTAATGGCAAACCCATTGGAACTGAAGAAATTCATTCAGATTGCCATTATAGTGGAAGATATCGAAGTCGCAGCCCGCGAATGGGCTCAGATTCTTAATGTTCCTGTGCCAGAGATTAGGGTGCATCAAACGGTTGATACAACAGACCCGAATCTGATGTACTACGGCAAGAATTATAAATATGGTTTAAAACTTGCGTCTATCATGGCTCCGCAGGGATTCATCATTGAGTTGCACCAGATATTAGACGATAATCCAAGCACCTATAACGAATTTATAAAGGAGCATGGTTATGGTGTGCATCATCTCGGCTTTGCTGTTGGCGACCGCCGTGATGCCGTGGTTAATGAACTGATAGATCGTGGCTATCAGAAACGTGTAGAGCATATATATCCTACTGGCAGTTGGACGATTATAGACAGTGAACAGTCGCTTGGTGTCAATTTGAATATCAAGCCTGCGATGTAGTGAATTCGGAAAGAAAAGATTTTCATAAAAATTACTACATAAATTTATAAATATCGGTGTCCACAAAAAAATCCAAAGGGGCTTACCTTGGAAAACATAAAGGGTAGTCAAATAACAGGTTTCACAAGAACATTTTGAACGGCAAAGTATTTTTACAGAAGCCAATAAAACCTAATAAATAGTCCTCTTTTGAAAACGCATAAAAACCCGCCCATAGAATAATTCTATGGGCGGGAAATTTATAATCTATCATGCGAAATGATTATTCATTTTTGAGATAAGCAGGATTCTGAACAAGTGCAGTATTCTTAATCATCTCATCAGTTGGGATTGGCATATCCATCTTATCGTCGCTGTAGTCGAACTTACGATTAGACCATGGGATGTTTGTAAGATTATCTTCATTACGCTTTGGATAGTTAATCTCAATATGTTCCTTCATGAAGCCAGAACGCTGCATGTCAGGACGGAGACACCACTCACAGTTGAACTCTTTACGACGTTCCATGTTTACAGCAACCTTCCAAGGCTTTGAGTGGAATGGCTTTGCATCTGCACCAAGCCATGTAGGACCACTTGCAGCGAGCTTTGTGTAGTATTCCTTAGCTGACTCGTGAGGAGCAACCTCTGTAGCGAATGGAATAGGATACTCTTTGATTGTAGCCTTACCATAGTTTGAAAGAAGCTGGTTGATAGGAGCAAGATACTTATCTGTAAGAGTTTGAGCATTACCTACCTCAAGCTTACCGAATGCACGGTCACGAATCTGGTCAAGCATAGCCCAACCCTCTGCAGAATCATCGCCCTCAAGAGCGAAGCAGCACTCTGCATAGTCGATAAGAACGTTTGCATAACGCTTCCAATAGATGTTAGTTGGTGACCATACAGATGACCAATCAGCCTTAGCATTACGCCAGAACTTTGTTGACCAAATTGATGGAGCATACTCACCATTATAGAAGTGGAACTGCTTTGTCTTTGAATCTTCTGCCTTACCAATATTCTCGCAGAGATATGGGTTAACACCATATACGTATGCAGATTTCTCAATACCATACTTCTCCATATCAGCTACAGGAACAGCACCCGTCACACATGAACCATCACGACGTCTGTCACCCTTCTCGTAAGAAGCATACCACTCCCAAGAAAGGAAGAGTGAACCCCAACCACCATTCTCTGGACATGCAGCATAGAACTTTGTAAACATAGAACCAGTACGCTCGTTTTTATCAGAAGATCCCCACTTGGTACCCTCGTTGAGGACCTCAGCCCAAATACACTCCTTGTCCCATGCACCAGCACAGTCCCAAAGAGTTGTGAAAGACTTGTTAAGCTCGTATGTTTTACTGTCAATAACCTGCTTGAGAGCAGCTTTAGCCTTTGTATAGCAATCCTGAGCCTGTTCTGGACAACGATAAGCCTTCCACATATAACAATCAGCAAGATAGGCAAGTGCCATACCCTTTGTTGCACGACCATACTCACCATCAAGTGGAGCCCAATCAAGTCTGTCTGCTGCGTTCTGGAAGTCAGAGATTATCTTATCCCAAAGGTCAGCATCAGAGATGTCATTTGACTTAACAGGAGTGTTGAGGTAGTTCTCGCCTGGTTCCAATACTGGAATCTTGCGGAATGTAGTTGCAAGCCAATGTGAGAAGAAGCCATGAAGAGCAAAAGCCTCACCTTCAAGCTTATCTGCTAGACCTGAGCTGAGAGTGCTCTTGTCAGCCTTTTCAATGTTTGCAATAAACTCGTTTGCACGACCGATTGCCACATATGCATGTTTCCAACCTCCGAGAAGCTCAGAGCTACCTGCATTCCATTTCTGCTGGTTCCAGTCCTTATCCCAACCTGTTGCCTGTGTATCCATTGTAGGGTGACAACCTGTGAACAAGTTTGGCTTGAAGCCCCAGTCGCCACCACCGCCATGATCTCCATCAAAGTCAGGACGCATCATTACATACACACCAGTAAGATATGCCTTTGCAGTCTCATCAGATTTGAAAGCATCCTCTGGTGATGTTGCTTCGTAATTGGTTGCAATTAGATACTCATCATTGTCACATGATGTCATGCTCAATGCAGCTGCACCTATAATTGCGACAGAAAATAATGTCTTTATATTTTTCATAACGAATTTCTTCCTTATTATTAAATATTTAAATTAGAATGTTACATTAAGACCGAACATAAATGTACGAGCCATTGGGAAACGACCTGTATCAAGACCTGTGAAGAGAACAGAACCCTGACCACACTCAGGATCGCCATACTTATTGTAAGAAGAAATTGTAGCGAGATTCTGGACAGAAGCATAGAGACGTGCGCTCTGAAGCTTAAGAGGAGCTACAACATCCTTACCAAATGTATAACCAATCTGAACATTGCTGATACGGAGGAAGTCACCATTCTTAACCCATGCATCGCTACAACGCATGTTGTAGTTCTCGTCAACCATCATAAGACGTGGGAGAGTAGCACCTGGATTAGTTACCTGACCATTCTCTACGTGAGCCACCTGACTGTAGCTGTCCTTGAGAATGTTAGGGAATGTCTGGTCATCAGCTGAGAATACAGTGCTCAAACGCATTGCAGAGTAAGAGAGGATATCCTGACCAAGTACGCCATAGAGATATACTGTGAAATCCCAGTTCTTGTATGTAGCACCAAGGTTGAGACCCCAGTTGAGGGCTGGAATACCATTACCAAGAATTGTCATATCTCTTTCATCAAGAGTACCATCACCGTTGAGATCCTCATACATGAAGTCACCTACGCCAAGCTTACCTTCAGCAAGCTTAACTTTTGAGAGATAGTCATTAACTTCCTGCTCATTCATTGCGATACCCTTAACCTTGTAGCCATAGAATGAACCTACAGCCTCACCTTCCTTACTAACAGAATGGTTACCCCAGTGGAAACCAGAAGCTGCACCTACTGCACCTACATTAGAGCCGTCCCAAGTTGTACCATCGTTAGTTTTGTAGAGAGGGTCACCCATACTCTTAATCTTATTAGAAAGAGAAGAACCATTCAGAGTAATGTTGATGCCGAAGTCCTGACTAAGCTGCTTGCGATAGTTAAGGCTGAACTCGATACCTGTATTCTCGATCTCACCATAGTTGGTGTAAACCTGTGAGAAACCTGTAGATGAACGCATCTGACGATCAAGGAGAAGATCCTTAGAATTACGCTTGAACCAATCGAGAGTTACATTCAAATCACCGTTGAGGATAGCGAAGTCAAGACCTAAGTTGGTCTGCTCGTTGGTCTCCCAAGAAAGAGCTTCGTCAACGAAGTTTTGATAGAGACCAGAAACTGCTTTACCAGTATCACCGAGGCCCAATGTACCGCCTTGTGTGTAGAACTTGTACTTAGAGCCATCAGACTTAAGAGCTGCCTGATTCGCGTTCGTCCTTGTACCCATATTACCAGTCTGACCCCAACCTGCACGGAACTTGAGGTTTGTAATTGCATCCACGCCCTTCATGAATGGCTCTTCTGAGATACGCCAAGCAAAACCAGCAGATGGGAATGTACCCCACTTATGACCAACTGACATGTTAGAAGAACCATCCCTACGGAATGTACCTGTCAAGATATAGCGGTCGAAGAGAGAATACTGAGCACGGCCAAAGTAAGATATCGTTTTAACGTCAGGACGGAATTTACCGTTACCACCCTTTGTTGTTGCATCCTTTGTAAGAGCAACATTACGGTTGTTTACAGACCAGTAATCGCTAGCACTAGCGTTAACCTCCTGACCCCATTGCTTAGTAACAGAATTACCGAGCATCAAGGTAAGGTTGTGAACATCATTCTTGAAATTGTAAGTAATGTATGTATCAAGGCCCATCTTGCTTTCACTATTATTGTTGGCATTGAATGAATAGCGATTGTCTATTTTAGCAGCAGCGAGATCCATCTGCTGTAATGAGCCATTTATCATATTATAACGCTCTCTACCACCAGAGAAATCGTAACCTTCCCAACCGCGGTAGTTATAAGAACCTACAGACTTAAGAGAAAGTCCCTTCATGAATGTTATTTCAGCGTAAGCACTTGCAATTACACGATTAGTCTTGTTACGACCAATATTCTCCATCTGTGTAGCGTATGGGTTGTGGGCGTTCTTTGTATTACCCTCCCAGCCATCAGCTGTATCGAGATAACCAGCGCCGTAAGAACCGTCAGGGTTAACCAGGTTTACATTTACAAGCTGACCACCTGCAGCGTTATTCAAAACATAATCAAGAGTAGGAGTCATGTAAGCGAAGTCACGGAGAGAAGAAAGGTTACCATTGTTATTGAAACCAGTGTTAGAACCGTGTGACTCCTGATGTACGTAGCTAACATCACCGCCAACCTCAAGGAAGTCGTTAACCTTTGAAGTTACGTTTGCACGGAAGTTAAGACGGTTCATGTTTGAATTAACGACAAGACCATCGTAGTTCAAATAGCCGACAGACATATTGTACTGGCTCTTATCGTTACCACCTGAAGCAGAGAGGCCATACTGCTGTCTAAGAGCTGCACGTGTCATCTCATCCTGCCAGTCGATGTAGTTACGCTTGCCATCATACTGTGCATCCCACACATTATTATATAGACCTGCTCCTTGATTCTTCTTAGCCTCTCTTACTGTAGCAGCAAAATCGTCGATGCCAAGAGTTTCAAGCTTATAAGGAAGAGTCTGGATTCCGAAGTCTGCTGTGAACTGAACCTGAGAATGGCCCTTTGAACCATGCTTTGTAGTAATCATGATAACACCGTTTGCACCCTCATTACCATAGATAGCAGTAGCAGAAGCATCCTTGAGAACCTCAAGTTTCTCTATATCTGCAGGATTGAGGAAGTTTGCATCACGACCTACCATAACACCATCAACAACATAGAGTGGATTAGCCTCACCATTAATAGTACCGATACCACGGATACGAATTGCAGAATTTGCATCAGGTGCACCGTCCTGTTGTGTTACTATTACACCGGCAGCAGCACCTTGAAGTGCCTGACCGACGTTTGTAGGAACACGCTTCATCATCTGTTCAGGATCAACAGACACTACAGAACCTGTGACGTCTGATTTCTTCATCGTACCGTAACCAACAACTACGACGTCATTAAGAGTTGTGTTGTCCTCCATGAGAGTTACGTCAACTGCGTTCTCACCTCTCAGGCGTATCTGTTTTGTCAGATAGCCAACATAACTCACGCTCAGGATAGAACCTGTAGGCGCTTCAATTGAATACTGTCCTTTGTTATCTGTAACAGTACCACCTTTGGCACCCACCACCTTAACAGTAGCTCCGATGATAGCTTCGCCATTCTGGTCTCTTACGATACCTTTTACAGTCTGTGCTTGAGCGAGGACTGCAAAGAAGCAAAGGACGGAAAGGAGGAGAAGTTTTCTGCTCCAAGTTCCCAACTTTTCAAGTTTTCGCATTTTTCGATAAGTTTAAGTTAATAATTTGTTTTTTTAATTTTACTTAGGTTGATCTACTAAAAACTGGATACAAAAGTACTATTTTAATATATTTTACACAAATTTAGCCGTTACATATACAACAACAATTTGTTACATTTTTTTATTTACAACACCCTAAATTTACGAAACGCGCGTTTTTTTTAGCATTTTGACACATACACATTTGTTACAATTATCTTTTAAACATCCTCCAACAACCTAGTATTCAACATTTTAAGAAATACACACTTGGCATGTAACACAAGTTCAAACGAATCAATATTAATTTCCGATGTATCTTAGGACAAAGCCGGGCAAAATTAACAATTTTGAACATAAAACTGATAAAAAGTGAATATTTAACACTTCAACAGAGCGCTACATTTGGTGTTTGGACTAACGCTCAAAGCACTATCTTGTTCATGTTTTTTATCCACAATCTTCAAATTCATCCAAAAGCACCAACTTTTTGGCTTTTCTGCCGCGTGAGAATCGAATATTTTCAAGCAGCCTTACAATTGGTCGGGAATATTAAATTCTCAGGAAGGATATTTCAAGAGTTTTTTGACTCATATTTCCAATATTCCAAATATTACTGTCCGATAAACCTCTGTAACTTACCTTCCATCAAGAAATTGAATCTTGGTAAGCCTATGAATAATACAAAAACAATAAAAACCCCTTAATGTCTTAGAGTCTCGTTCCTCGCC
>Ga0326513_10003269_pt1 | contig 11801 bp, 20 predicted proteins | sample 2_2465_0518_D_FD_203654 | JGI IMG/M metagenome (GOLD analysis project Ga0326513, IMG submission 203654) | Bovine rumen microbial communities from UC Davis, California, United States - 2_2465_0518 | ecosystem: Host-associated > Mammals > Digestive system > Stomach > Rumen | place: USA... | reverse complement strand
AATGGTCATATACTCCAGACTTTGTAATATTTAATAATATTATAGTAGAAGTAAAAGGTTTTCCAAATGACTCATGGGGTATTAAAAAGAAAATGATTCTTAAATATATTGTAGACCATAACTATAATTATGAGTTTTATGTAATTAAGAATCTAACTCAAATGCGTTCTTTAATTGAAGAATTAAGACAAAGAGAAAATGTTAGTTAAAGAATTAAAAGATATTGCTCTTCCTTGGACTGAACCACAATACAGAGCAGACCCAGCATTATCTTATAGTACATTAGCAACATTTGAGAGAGGAGGTTTTTATAGCCTCCCCACTCTTTATGATAAAAAGAGTTCTCCTTCACTCACACTAGGAAGTATAGTGGATACATTAATTACTGGTAGTGAAGAGGAATTTAATCAGTTATTTGCTGTAATGGACTATAATATAACTGATAGTGGTATTAATGTGTGTAAAGCTTTAGCTTCTTTATATGGAGAACAGTATAAAGAGTTTAAAGATATACCTGAAGTATTAGTATCACAAACTGCCCAAGAAGTAGGATTTTGGAAAGACTCTAAATGGAATAGTAGAAGATATAAAGAGGTATTAAATACTGGTGATGTTGACATTTACTATAAGGTATTAACTTCTAGTGATAAGACTATTATAAGTTCTCAAATGTACTCTGATGCTTTAGCTATGGTAGATGCTTTAAAGACTTCAGAAGCTACTAAGTTTTACTTTGCACAAGATAATCCTTTTGATGATTCTATTAGAAGATACTATCAGTTAAAATTTAAAGCTACTTTAGATGATGTAGATTATCGTTGTATGGCCGATGAAATAATTGTCGATTATAAAAATAAAATAATTTCCCCAATCGATTTAAAAACTTCAAGCCATATTGAAGCAGAATTTTATAAATCCTTTATAGATTGGACTTATAATCAGCAAGCTCGTCTTTACTGGAAAATTATTAGAGAAAATCTAGATAGAGATGAGTATTTTAGAGACTTTATATTAGATGACTATACTTTCATCGTAGTTAATAAAAACACTTTGGTACCTTTAGCTTGGAAATATACTGATACTCAAAAAAGAGGCACTTTAATATATGGTAAAAATCATAATATAGAGTTAAGAGACCCATTAGAAGTAGGTAAAGAACTTCATTATTATCTTACTCATGATTGTAAAGTACCACTTGATATATCTATGACTGAACCTAATGATATTGTTAAATTCTTAAATACTAAAATGTAATATGAAAGTAATAAAAAGAGATGGTACTTCTGTAGACTTTGAAAGTAAAAAGATTCTAAAAGCTGTAAGAGAAGCTTTCAAAGCTACTGGAGAAAAGTACAATAAAGAAGATTTAGAGTTATTTATAGATACTCTACCAACTACATTACAACTTAATACTGACGGTTCAGTTAATGTTGAAACTATTCAAGACATAGTAGAAAATTGGCTTATGCATGAAGGTTATTATACTACTGCTAAAGCTTATATTCTTTATAGAGAAAATCACAAAAACATTAGATTTATCACTGATAGAATAGATTATATTCAAAGTTATATAAACAGTAATTCTAATGCTGCAAGCTCATCTGAAACTGATGACAATGCAAATGTTCTTCTCAAGAATGTTGCTAATTTGAATGGAGAAGTCTTTAAGAGTATAAATAGACAAATTCAAAGAAGGAGAATGAAGCAAAAGCTTGCTGAGATGTATAACAATAAGCTTAGCAATCAATATCTTAAGGATTTAGATAGTCATATTATTTATGCACATGATGAATCAAGCTTTCCTGTTGTTATGCCATATTGCAGTGCTTATAGTTTATATCCTCTAATTACAGAAGGTGTTGGAAATATAGATGGTGTAACTCCTAAGGCTCCTAAGAATCTTGATAGTTTTTGTGGACAGTTTGTGAATTTGGTATTTTTGCTTGCTTCACAAGTAAAAGGAGCAGTAGCTTTTGGAGGTTTGTTTGTTGCTTTCAATTGGTATTGTGTAAAAGAATGGGGTAATAATTACTATAAGAAAGCTAATTGTCAAGTCTTTACTAGTTTGAATAATACTCAAAGAACTGTTGAAGAACAGATTATTCAGTACTTCCAACAGATTATATGGGGTATTAACCAACCCGCTGGTAATAGAAGCTCCCAATCTCCATTTACTAACGTAAGTTATTATGATAAGAACTATTACAATGCAATGTTTGAAGATTTTGCATATCCTGATACAACTAAACCCGAATGGGAGCAGATAGATTACCTTCAAAGATTGTTTATGAGAACTCTCAACAAGGAAAGACTTACTTCTGTTATTGCATTTCCTGTTGAAACAATGTGCTTGTTGTCTAACGGTAAGGACGATATTCTTGACAAAGAGTATAAAGAGTTCACTGCTCAAATGTATGCCGAAGGTCACAGCTTCTTTACTTATATTAGTGATAGTGTAGATTCTTTAGCTAGTTGTTGTAGACTTAGAAACGAAATCACTGAGAATGTTTTTAGTTTTACTAATGGTTTAAGTGGTCTTAAGACTGGTAGCTGTAATGTAATTACTCTTAATCTTAATAGAATCATCCAAGATTGGTATAAATCAATTGTTGGATATGATAAGTCTCATTGGGATAATACTAATTCAGGATTAAAACCATATATAGAATCTATTCTAGAAAGAGTATACAAATATCACATTGCCTATAAAACTATGCTTTATGAGCTTGAAAGTAAAGGAATGCTTTCTGCTAGTAAGGCTGGTTATATTAGAATTCAAGATTTGTATAGTACAATAGGACTTAACGGCATTAATGAAGCTGCAATGTTCTTAGGTATTAAAGTGTCTTATAATCAAGAGTATATTGACTTTTGTAGATTGATTACTTCTACCATTAAAGAGCAAAATAAACTTCATTCAAGCCTTAAGTTTAAATTTAATCAGGAGTTTGTCCCTGCTGAAAGTCTTGGCATTAAGAATTTTGATTGGGATAAAAAAGATGGCTATATTGTTCCTAATGATGGTAGAGTGCTTTATAATAGTTATTTCTATGATGCCCATGATGATACCTCAGTTTTTGATAAACTTAAACTTCATGGTAAAGAAATGACTGAAACTCTTGATGGTGGAGTAGGTTGTCATTTAAATCTTAATGAACATCTTAGTAAAGAACAGTACATTAAAATTATTGATTATGCTATTAAAGTAGGTTGTTCTTATTTTACTTTCAATATTCCAAATACTAAGTGTGATAAATGTGGGTTCATTACTAAACATAATGTAGATAAATGTCCTAAATGTGGTAGTGATGATTTGACTAAATATACAAGAGTTATAGGGTATCTTAGACCTACTAAATCATTTAGTAAAGGTAGACAAATTGAAGAGAAACAAAGAACTTATACTCCAACTGAACAATGCTAAAGTATATCTCAACTGAAATAGTATATAGAGAAGTGCCTGACATGGTTAGTCGGGCTTTCTCTATATCTAATTGTGGACAACATTGTAAAGGTTGCCATTCACCAGAACTTCAAGGAGATAATGGTAATAGATTAACTCTAGATATAATAGATAAATATATCAATGAAGATTGGGGTAAGATAGACTGTTATGTATTTTTAGGAGAAGGTCAAGACAAAGAAACTTTGGAGAAAATATTGCATTTTACTCATAACAGAGGTTTTAAAACCTGCTTATATACATATAGAAGCAATCTTACAGATATAATAAATGATTACTGTCCTTATTTAGATTATATTAAAACTGGTGAATATATAGAAAATTTAGGAGGATTAGATAGTAAATATACTAATCAAAGATTCTATGAAATTAAGGATAATTTAGCAATTGATATAACTAACAAATTTAAGAAACATGAAGATTAAAATTAAACTTTTTGAGGGAAAATGAAATGGGTAGTTTATAAGCATACTAGTCCAAATGGTAAAGTATATATAGGTATAACTTGTAGAAAACCAGAATATAGATGGCAAGAAGGTAAAGGTTACAAAGGAAACTCTTATTTTTATAATGCTATCAAGAAATATGGGTGGAATAACTTTGTACATGAAATATTATATTCAGACTTAGAAGAAAAACAAGCTTGCTTAATGGAGATTTCTTTAATAAAATATTATAATAGTACTAATCCTAATTTTGGTTATAATATTTTATCAGGAGGAGATTTAAAAGTGGGAATGAACAATCCTTTTTATGGAAGACATCATTCTGATGATTCTAAAACTCGAATGTCTAAAAGTAAAAAGGGGAAACCGGCCCACAATAAAGGTATTCCTATGTCATCTGAACAAAAAATTAAACTGTCTGAATCAAGGCGGGGAAGTAAGAGTTGGAATTATGGCAAAAAGATGCCTGATAGTGTAAAAAATGCACTTTCCAGAGCAAATAAAGGAATTCCAAAGTCAGATGAACATAAAAGAAAACTTTCTGAAGCTCTCAAAGGTAAAAAACATTCAAAAGAGCAAAATGAGAAGGCTAGAATTTGGATGTTGGAACATAACCCTTTCAGAGGTAAGCATCATTCAGAGGAGACTAGAAAAAAGATGTCTGAGTCCTCAAAAGGGAAAGTGAAATCTTATAAAGAGAGAGGCCCTTATATGTATTTCATATATTGTGACGCCAACGATATACCAATTAACAAAACTACTTGCACTTTATTTGGAGCTAAATGGGCTAGTGTGCAAAGAGCTATTTATAAACAATCTAATAATAGATTTAATTGTGTTGTTAAATATAAACTAAAAAGTACAAACAGATGAAAATTAAAGTAAAATATGTCGATAAATCTCTACCATTACTTACAACTTTAAAAAAGGGAGATTGGATTGATTTATATGTCAGAGAAAGTGTAATGTTGAACTCTCCTCAAGCAGGAATACAATATCAAAGAGATAATCAAAAGTTCAGAGACGTAAAATTTGATAGTTGTTTATTAAGTCTTAACGTTTGTATGAAAATCCCAAAAGGTTATGAAGCTGTGGTAGTTCCAAGAAGTTCTACTTTTAAGAATTATAAAATACTACAAACTAATCATTTCGGTGTAATAGACAACTCCTTCTGTGGTAATACCGATGAATGGAAAATGCCTGTTTTAGCTACAGAAAAAACAGTTATTCCTGCTGGAACTAGGATTTGTCAATTCAGAATTCAACTTAGTCAATATGCCACTATTTGGCAGAAGATTAAATGGCTTTTCTGGAATGGTAAGATTGACTTTATTGTAGTCGATTCTCTTGAAGAATCTAGTAGAGGAAGTAGTTTAACTAACAATACAACTAATGTCAATACTAAGTAATGAAACTATAGAACATTGTATAGATGGTGTAGTGGTAAGCCAGAGGGTTATAAAACTCTTTGGCTTACCTATTTATTCTAGAACAATGGAAACTTCCAACTATAATTATGTTGGACAATTCGATTCTAATAATTTTATTAACGATAAAAATCAAGATGAGGAAAAGATTCCTCTGTATACAGAAACTCATATAGGTTTTGCAAATGAAGAAACTAACAAAGAAACCACTGAAGGAAGTGCTTCAGAATAAAAACAAACAGACTTTTGATTTAAAAGAATTTTTGAAGAAAGCAGAAGTTCCAATAGTTCCTATTTATATTAATGGGAATGAATACTTTGTCATGTTAGATACTGGAAGTGATGCTTCTTATCTGGATTCTGGAGTACTGGACAATATACCTAAACTATTGCTTGGACAACAAAAAGAAATAATTGGAGGTACTGCTATTAAAGAAAGTGGCTCCTGTGTCTATGAAGTTGAATTTGCCTGTGGAGACAAAGAGTTTAAAGAGATGTTTACTGAAAATGATTTTTCACACATATTTAGCTTTTTAGAACAAATCACGGGAATTAAATTATCAGGTATTTTAGGAACTCAATTTTTAATGAAACACAAATGTATACTAGACTTCGACCAATTAGTCTTTTATTTGTAATGAAAGAAAATATTGTTCTTAAACAGACTCCATTATATCATCATTGGCTAAAAGTAATGTCTGAAAAAGGGCAAATATTTAAATTATATACAAATAATCCTACAGCCATAAGAAAATCTAAAGAAGGTAAATTTAATGCAATTATGTTAGCAGGTGGTCCCAAAATAATAGAAGGAAACTTGCTTCCTAACAATAATGATTTTAAAGTATTACAAATATACTACGTACAGGGAAATTATTATATAGCTTTACAAGAGATTAAGAATGAAGAAAATAATAAAACTACAGACACATGACGATTCTAATAATTATTTAGAACAAGTTAAAGGTCATGTATATAAATTAGTAACCCAAACAGGTTTTCTAAGAGGTGGTGAATTAAATAATGGAGATATATTCATAGACCCTAGTGGAGGTCCTATGCTGGCAGAAAACCATCGTATTGAAGGGACTGACTGGATTGTAACTAATATAGAATTTAAGAAAGGTGTGGGACATTTAATAACTTTAAAAAATGTTATATCTCGTAACTAATCAACAACGACTTTTTGACAATGATATTCACTGTATTTCTATAAATGATTCCTTAGATTTACTTAATTCTGTTACTCAGCTACAGTTTGATACTGAAACTACTGGTAAGAATCCTCATTTAAATAAGATTCTTTGTATTCAATTCGGTAGTAAAGATAAATTTCAAATAGTAGTAGATACTACTACTATAGATATTCATAAATATAAGTTAGTACTTGAGAATAAAAATATTATAGGTCATAACTTAAAATTTGATTTACAGTTTCTATATAATCATGGTATCATACCTAGGAAAGTATATGATACTATGATAGTAGAGCAATTATTATATTTAGGTTATCCTAGTAAAGGTAATATTGGAGGTATAGGTTACTCTCTTGCTGATGTAGCTCAAAGAAGATTAGGTATTTACTTAGATAAGAGTGTCAGAGGTGAGATTATTTGGAGAGGATTAGATGATAGAGTTATAAGATATGCAGCTAATGATGTAGTTGTCTTAGAAGATATTCTAGAATCTCAATGGAAAGATTGTACTGATAGACAATGTACTATAGGTGCACAACTTGAAAATAAAGTAGTTCCAGCTATGGCCTATCTTGAATGGTGTGGTATTAAATTAGATGAGGATAAATGGAAAGAAAAAATGCTACATGATAAGAAAAGGCTAGAAGAAGCATTAGATAATTTAAATAATTATTGTTTAAATCATCCTAAATTACAGAAATTTAAGAAAATAAATAATCAGTTGGATTTATTTAGTGATAACACTAATATAAAACCTTATTTTGCTATTGATTGGCAAAAGAATGAAGCTAAACAAGTATTTAAATTACTAGGCTTTAATATTAATACTGTTAGTAAAACTACTGGAAAAGAAGCAGAATCCTTATTAGAAAAGAATCTAGCTTCTCAAAAAGGGATAGATGATGAGTTATTGAAACTTTATTTTAATTATCAAGAAGCTTATAAAGTAACTACCTCATTTGGTCAAGGTTTTATTAATGCTATTAATCCTATTACAGGCAGGTTACATACTCAATTTAAGCAATTAGGTGCTGCTTCAGGTAGAATGTCTTGTGGAGGGAATAAGGATGAGGAATTAGCTAGACTTAAACATTTAAATCCTAAAGATTGTCCAATGCCTAATATACAGCAATTACCAGCCAACGAAGAAACTAGAGAAGCATTTATTTCAGAGCCTGGTAATTTATTTGTATCTTGTGATTATAGTGCTTTGGAATCTAGATTAGGTGCTGATATATATCAAGAACCTGCTATGCTTGAAGAGTTTTTACATGGTAGTGGTGATATGCATAGCCTATGTGCTAAAATGGTCTTTCATGAAGAATTAAAAGATGTAGCAGTCAAAGATATTAAGAAAGTTAGACCTGATTTAAGAAAGCTCGTTAAATCTGTAGAATTTGCTAAGCAGTTCGGAGGTTCAGAACATGCTATTGCTGGAACTTTAGGATGTAGTATTGAAGAAGCTTCTAAATTCTCTCAAGCTTATGATACTGGTTTTAAAGGAGTAACTAAATTTAAACAATTTGGTGCCAAAGAAGTCAAGGAAAAAGGCTACGTTCTTATTTGTAAATATACAGGACATAAAATGTACTGGTGGGATTGGAAAGAGTGGAAAGATTTCCAAGATAAAACTAAAGCAGATGGCTATTGGGATGAATATAGAAGAATTAAGAACAATAATCCAGAGGATTCCAGAGTAATAGAGGTTAAAAGAAAATTTAAAGCTTCTTCTAAATGGGAAAGAATGGCTTTAAATGGTCCAACGCAAGGTACAGGAGTTATTATCTTAAAAGATAGTATGATAGCTTTATTTAATTGGATAGTAGACAATAATTATTTCAATAAGATAAAATTATGTGCTGCTGTGCATGATGAGCTATGTATTGAATTTCCAGAGGAATTAACTACTTTTCCTAAATTCCTTGAAAATTTAATGCAGCAATCTGCTGCTAAATATTGTAAATCCTTGCCCATACCAGCTGAAGCTTCCGTAGGAAACTATTGGATACACTAGACTTAAACTTTACGAATATGTTAAACATAGATAAACTATTAACTGAAGTAAGACAATATAATGTGGGTGATTCTAACTACTCAAAACATAAAATTCAGCCTTGGGATATATGGTCAGATTGGAACTTAAATCCTTGGGATGCTGATATTGTCAAAAGAGTATTAAGGGATAAACCTTCAGATTCTAGAGAAACTGATTACATTAAAATCATTCACATTTGTCTTGAAAGAATTAGACAGATAAGAAATGAAAAATTGGAAGAGAAATGAGATTATTAAAGTAATAGTAAAGAATGGATTTGTACTAGATAGGTATAATGGAAGTCACTCTATCTTTACTCATAGTGATGGTAGAGTGATTTCTTTACCTAGAAGTATGAATCCGTGCATTATACAAAGATTAGTGAAAGAAAATAATTTGATAATATGAAAAATAGAGATGTTATTTTGGCGTTCTTAGAAAAAAGAGAAGCTTTTGGTAGTAACTTGTTCTCTACAGGACAAAAACTTATAAATTATAATACTGCGTTGGCAGAATGGTATGATAACTATCATCTTATTATAAATGATACCCATTATTCTGTTACTACCAGTAAAAATCAAGCTTACCTTAAAAGAGGAATTATACCTGACAGAGGTATAGTCTGCTATCATGTAGACAGTGTAGATATAGGAGTAAAAAACCTAATTAATATATATAAAAGCCATGAAATTTCAAATTGATTATTTAGATACAGAAGGTGAATTATCTCACTATTGGACTGATGCTTTAACACAAGAAGAAGCTGAACGGAATTTATATGATGAAATGTGGGATGTTGATGTTATATTAACTATTAGACAGAAATAATATGGATAAGTATAAAGTCATTATCTTTGAAACTTTATCTAAAGCTATAGACATTGAAGCAGAAGATTATTCAGATGCAATTAAAAAAGTAAAAGAAAAATATTACAATGAAGAAATAGTATTATCTGCTGATGATTATTATGATACAGAATTTGATTGTGAAAAAGCTTAATATATAAAATTATGTTAGAAATAAGCAATTGGAAAGTATATGATTTAGAAGAATCTATTAATGCTTGTAGATATTCTATGATGGAAAACATACCAGAGCATATAGATTTTAATAAATCATTAGAAAGAGCTAAAAAATTAGCTAAATGCCCTACTAATAGTGGTGAGTGTAACTTTCTTTGTGGTATAAGAGTAGCATTTGATATTAAATATCCGCAATATATTTCACCAGAACTCCAACGGTATAACTTTTTATCAATCGTAACTTCTCAAAGTAAAATGCATAAATTACAGGCTTTTACATCTAAAAGTTATAATAAATATGTAGATGAAAGTTCCATTAGAAAAGTAGAGGAGTATATCAATGGTTATAATGAAGCCAGAACTCCTGAAGATAAGTATTACTACTGGATGAAGGCTTTATCTAATTGTCCTCTAGGGCTTGAATTAACTATGAGATGCACTACTAATTATCTACAATTAAGAACTATTTACAATCAAAGAAAACATCATAAATTAAAAGAGGATTGGGGTGCTTTTTGTGAATGGATTAAATCTTTACCTTACTCTAAAGAATTAATAATAATTGAATAAAATGAAAGTATTTGCAAATAGATTATCTGGAGGTTATAGGGGTGGAGTTATACTAGTAGCAGCTAATACTGTTAAAGAAGCTATAGACACATTCCATAAAGACCCTTTATTTACCTATATGTGGACTCATATAGATAAAGATAATAACTGGAATGAGGAATATATATATGATTTTTATTATCAATCAGATAATTGGTATGAAGAAACAAAATTAACGGCTAATGTAGACAAACCCCAAGTTATATTAGAGGGAAGTTATGTCGAATAGTAATTATAAAATAATAAATTATGAGTAGTTATTTAACTTTTTATTTAGTTCCTAAAAAAGATAAAGAAGAAACTAAAGAACCTTTAGCTTTAATGAGTTATAGTAGAAGTTCTGCTATTTATCAAGTATTTTATGAGAATAATGATATAGCTTATAAAGGAAATGATGATAAGCCTAATTATACAGAACTAACTAAAGATTTAGTTAATAAGGTAGTTAATGCTGTTAAGACTGACTATGATGATGCTCAAAAGAATTTTGCAGCTAGAATGGATGCTTATAAGTCTATTAAACTTGAAGGAGAAACTTTCGATACTTATGTAGAGGATTTTCAATCTACTACTAGTTATTTAGAAGAATTAAAAGAAACTATTGCTCAAGTTGAGTTTATAGCCTCTATGGTAGAAGATTTAGAATATTCTGATTTTGAGAAAATATTAATTAATATTGATTGATATGGTAGATGCGGATAATTTAAAAGTAGGACCTATACAGCCTATGTCTGAAGAAGAAATTAAAAAACTTCACATTAAATTTAAAGAATCGGATTTTAATATTATAGAGAAGGCTAAACAACAAATAATAGAATATTGTTATGATAGTCCAGAACAAGCTGAAATTTGGGATAATATTTTATTAGGTTTAGATTTAATAATGTTTAAAATTCGGTTAGCAATAAATCATCAGAATAATGAAAACAGTTAAACAGTTTATAGAAGAGTTACAAAAACTAAACCAAGACAAACCTATATGGGTTTACTATGATAGTTATTATGCTTTTGAACCAGAAGTAGATAAAGTCCTTGAAGATGATTATACTTCTGAAGATAGTGAAAGAATGAATAAAGACGATTACAAAATAATGGCTTGATAATTAGTTGTATATTAAAATTAAATATTATGAGTTTAGATATATATGCTAAAATTAAAGGCAAGAAAGTACCTGAGTATGAAACTATAGATACTTCTTATATGCGTTGGAGCAGAGAAGAGCGATTAAAATATTGTACAGAACTAACTAATGAAGTGTTAAAGATTAATATTACTCATAATCTAGGTACAATGGCTTCTAAAATACCTGTAATTGTAAATGCCTATCGAAAGAAAGAGGATAGATATTTTGATTTTAAGAGTGATTTATACAAATTAATGTGGAGACCTGAAGAAATATTTACTGACCAAGAGGAAATAAAATTATCAGATGTATGTGCTCCACTCTGTAGGGCTTTAAATTATCTTTTGGCTAATGAAAAGAAATTAAGCAAATATAATCCTAAAAATGGTTGGGGTCATTATGAAAATCTTGTTTATTGTCTTCCTCAATATATAAGAGCTTGCTATAAATGGCCTAATGCTGTAGTTGAGGTAAGTAG
>Ga0326513_10003268_pt1 | contig 11802 bp, 28 predicted proteins | sample 2_2465_0518_D_FD_203654 | JGI IMG/M metagenome (GOLD analysis project Ga0326513, IMG submission 203654) | Bovine rumen microbial communities from UC Davis, California, United States - 2_2465_0518 | ecosystem: Host-associated > Mammals > Digestive system > Stomach > Rumen | place: USA... | reverse complement strand
AAGTCTATTTAGGGGACGCAGAATTAAGTAAACAGATTAGGCAAGCGTTACAAAACGTGCTTGCGCCAGAGTTAAGTAAATCAGATGTAAGAGTACGCAAAGAGAGTTATTCAATGGGACGCACAATCCATATTACTTTACGACTAGATAAAAGCAAGTATGCGCAGACACGTGATGAGTATAAGCAGTCAGTTGTAGATAATGTTAAGCGTAGAAAATACACGTGGATTAGAACAGGGGACGGCAAAGATATATTCCATGAGGCTTATGACAAAATGACCGAGGACGAAAAGCGCAAGGTTGAGCAGGCGACAGCCGAACAGTATGCAGTATGGAATTACGATAGAGATACGACAGATATAAATCATTACCATATCGACACAGAGGATATGCTAACAGATGACGGCAAAGAAATTGTAAGGGTAGCTAATCAAGTGATTAGAGCTTTTAATTATGACGACAGTAATGCTATGGTTGATTACTTCGATACTAACTTCTATTACGACTTAAAGGTGGAATGGAAATAAGGAGGAAAATATGAAATACGAAAATTACGATATGCGAGATAAAGACTTTTGGAAATGCGAGAAGGAAGCCGGCGAAGCGTTGGTGAAACTCGCAAAGGATGGATACAGCGAGGGAAAACACGAGTTGGGGAATGAGCTACTTGGGAAACTACAAAAGCAAGGGTTGTATATAGCACAGCTGAAACATGAGCTTGCGATAGCGAAGAAGTACCAGAAGATGTGGGAGAAAGACTGGAAAGAATTTTATGAATATGTACAGGAGAAACAATAATGAGAAAACCAACGGAGCAAGATATAAATGACATGTATAGTGTGCTGGTGGAGGGCAGCACACTGCATGAAGTGAGACCAGATATATTTGATGAAGACGACGATGATAGTTTAGAAATCGTCAGCCCAGACTATATTAATAGATTAGGAAGGGAGTATGGAGAAAGAGTAATTTATTGGGAACAAAACTATGACCCATCGTATGAGCGAATGGGTGAGAATGACGGGGAGAAAGAGAAAGAAATAATAGAAACGTTAGTTGGGTATGGCGTGGATTTTGAAACGGATCTAGTAGCGAAATACCCAGACGACTATAAGGAGAATAAGTAATGGATAAATATAAATTGATGGATTTGATTTACGACAAGCTAGCAGACAATGATGAGATGGAGCAGTTCGACCACCATGAGCACGCAGATGAAATGTGTGTAGTAAATGACTGGCAAAACGGTGGCGAACCGAAGATAGCAATAGTTTATGAAGGAAAGGAGTTTGTACTAAGCATCAAGGAAAATGTAAAGCCAAGTGAGTGGCAGGTATATGAGCCAACATATAGCGATAAGGCAAAGGAGAATTAAGATGACACGACAAGAAAAGATAGAAGATTTACAAGACAAGGTAAGCAAAAATTACATCACGAATATTGAAGAGTTAAACAAGTATGAACCCGAGATAGATGTGATTAATGAAGTGTTAAGCCCCATGGAGTGGAACATTTGCGATAAGTGTGGGGCTTTGTATAAGTCAGATGAATTGTGTTGGGTTGATTATCTTGACCCTGAATATGACCAAGATTTAATTGATGCAGTAGAAGCATATGACCAAGAATTGTGCGCGATTTGTTATGAGTGTGTAAAGGAGTTAAGAGATGAAGCAAAGTGAATTGGCGAAGATTATACGAAAAGCATATAAGGCAGAGAAGGGAGCCTTGGACGATACGATTAAGAAACAGGAAGGAGATAAACGAAAATTTAGGGACGAATATTATTTTAATAGCGGTAAGGAATGGGTGCTGAATGAAATAGCACACGAGCTAGGGGTGGAACTATATAATGAAGATTTTGAATTGATAGGAGTTGGAGCATGATGATAGGTAAAGACGATTTGATTATGCGTTGTCCGAGTTGTAGCAAGGACTATGCGTTGCCACTAGATGAAGAGCAGATGAAGAAACTCTATGAGTATGAGCATGGGCATGGTTATATTCAAGAGATGTTTAAGGAACTGAACGCTGTGGAGCGTGAGTTTATTAAGACTGGGCTATGCCCGAAATGCCAAGATGGCATCTTTGGCAATGGGGAAACAAAACTAATTAAAAGAGTATATATTGGAAAGGACTTTTAAAATGAAATTGTATTATCACAAGACTGATGGTGGTGCAGAATATTATTGCTTAAATCATATTGAAGGGTGTGATGAAGGAGATTTAAGCACCGCCGTATTAAGAACAGATGGAGATGAAATTGAACTATTAATTAAAAATCTGTTAGCACATCACATTAAAGTAGTGGAGATAGATTAAAGGAGAAAGTTATGAATGTAGAAGAAGAGTTTAAAAAGTTTTTGTATGAGTGGGTTAAGAAGAACTTTGGGGAAAGCGAAGCAGATGACCCATCATGGAACATTGAAGCATTGGCACATGATTTGCGTGAAGAGTATATCAAGATTAAGGAGCGTGAAGAGTTAGAGTGGGCAAAAGAAGATGTGGAGTATGTGGCAAATAATTTCGATATTGAACTAACAGACAAGCAAGCATATGCCGTAGCACAGGAGTATATGCTATCAGAGGGTTATGGAGAGTTACACTCAGAGGACATCTTGTACTTTATCAAGCGAGAAAAGGAGAAAGAGAAGCCAGCCATGACCGAAGAGCAGTTGAACACTTATAAGAAACTACAAGAACTTGATGGCATGATGGGGACGAACAAAGCCCAAGAGTATGCCGATGGCATTAGCAAGGGCAATAAAACAGTCGCAGACTGGTTAGGAGAAAAGTAAGATGGTAATTTTTATTAGAGATATTAATAAGTTAATCACGGCAGTTGAGGGGACTGGCGATAACTTAACAAAAGAAGATGAAGCCGAAGGCTTGAAAGACTACATGATGACATCAGTATATAGTGTTGATGGGGAAGATGTGGTGCTAGAAGATGGTGGGCAGATGATGACATCTGAGTATATCAAAGACCTAGAACTCGAAGAAGTGGCACAAAGGCTGTTAGACTTTTGGGGTTACACAGACGATAGTTTGGACTGGGTAATGTTGGATGATTAAAGGAGAAAAGCATGAGTAGATATTTAGTAATCGACTGGGAGTTGCAGTCGCTATGGTTTGCTGATGACATCAAAGACTTTAATGATGGTGGCAGTTGTCGCTATGGCGATATCAACGACCTGATTAAAGATGTTAAGGAAGTATTAAAAGGAAAGGAGAAAGATGAAAGACTATATGAATAAGCAAGGGGTATGCCCTAAGTGTGGTGGCTACAACCTAGACTACCAAGCAATTAAATATGAAGACGAGATGTGTTACTACCCATATAAGTGTGAAGACTGTGGGCAAGAGGGTGAAGAGTGGTATCGTTTGGAGTTTCAAGGACACAATGTAATAACCGAAGATGGAGATGTAATTGAACTATGAGTGAGTACGAAAAGTTTTCAGAAGAGATTAAAAGGTTTGAACACAAGTGGGGCAAAGCACCAGAGTGGGCATACGAGCGATTAAAACAATTAAGAAAGGAGAATACAAAATGATACAAGTATTTGAGGCGACAGCCTACGATAAGAACACGAAGAGCGTGAGCTTTGAGACCTACCTAGTAAGTGGGCTAGACGATACAGACAATAGCGCATGGCTTAACGACCAACTAAGACCATACGGTATTTGTGACGACGAAGTGCATTACTATTTTGCAGAGGGAGAACTCGATGACCGTGCGTTTATAGACACGGACGAGTTCTTCTATTTAATTGGAGAGGAGATTGTGCGAAAGGAGGACTTATGAAAATTGTAATGGACACAAAAGACTTGCGAGACATGTTGAAGTTTCGCAAGCAATATAAGTATTGTCAGGTGTTTGATAGCGGAGACAATACGGACGGCGAGGGGGTGTGGCATTGTGACGTGCATTTTGGCGATGACCCAGACGCATTGAAAGACGGAGATGGGGAAGAAGTGTATAGTTTCGATAGTATATACAATGACCATAGCAAATATATGAGCGAGGAAGGAAGGAAGAAGAGCGAATGTCGAGAATAAAATTGCCAAGCGAATTTAAGACGGACGATAGAATGAGGGCGGAGTCGAATAGGATAGACGAGGCGTGTAAGGCTCTATATAACGAGCTACTAGAGTCTGTCGAATCACACAGCCCGTCTGATGTCATAAGTATAATCGCATCGGTTAGAACAGAGCAAGTCGCTGCATTGATAGGCGAAAACCTGACGGAGCACGACAAGAAGGTTCTATATAGTCTAATAGAAAGACATATAGCTGGAATCGTAGTTAGCGAATAGAAAGGAGGAAAACATGAAAATCAACGTTAAACAAGTGTGGGATACGGAGTTGCCGAACACGATGACTCTGCTACAATTAAAGAAGATAACGGATGCAATACGAGCCGATGGCGACGAGTGTTACCTAACTTCTAATGGGACTAAGTGTATCCTAAGGCGTATAGCTGGATAGTTGAAACGTCTTCAGACGCCAGACGTTAAAGAGTAGCGTGGCACATTAGCCACAGCATGTTAGACGAAATAGATTATTTTAATAATTAATACCCACTTTTTATACACAACTTGTCGTTTAGCGTGCATTGAGCGGGGGGCGGTAGTAATAGCAAGTCTTTTAGAAAGTTCATGTATTACCTCCAAGACCGCCCCCACCATGACAACTATAAATAGGAGAAAACAAATTGGCAGATAAGTTATATGAGTACCAGGAGTGGGCGATAAAAGCTCTCCTATCTGGTAAGCACATCGTGGTAGCTGGAACTGGCTCGGGCAAGGGGGCGATGTCTGTGATATGGGCGAAGGATGTGTGCGAAAAAACAAATAAGAATAAAGTGCTAGTCGTGACGACTGCGAGTAAAGCGAACATGAAGCCGAATGATTTTGAGGGGGATGCAGATAAGTGGTGCGGACCCTCTTTTAGGAAATCACTATCATCCTTCTCTGTAATCTCGTGGCACAAGCTATCGGCGTGGGTAGCGGCCAACTGGAAAAATCTCGGCGAGTGGGTGTTTGTGTTTGATGAAGTTGCGAAAGCAAGTGCCGGTGTCAGCTCTGGAATGGGCAAAGCATTCCTAAAAATCACAGCACGCAACCAAGACTGGGCTGGTTTTACTGCTACGCCGGGCGACGTGTGGATTAAGTTTTATCCGTACTTCCAAGCGTGCGGTTTGGTGCGTAACAAGACACAATTCATTGGCAGATATTGCGTAGTGCAGACGTTTAAGGGCTTCCCAGAAATCGTGAAGTATAGATTCGAGGAAGAGCTGAAGAAGTTTTGGACGGGCATATCGGCGGCACCCGATACGCAGAAGATGCTAGAGGAGCTACCGCAAGAGACGCATAAGGTGTTGAGCTTTAGAAAGCCATACGATTACAACAAAGTCTTAAAAACCAGAATCGGCGTATGCGGAGATATGCTTGATACGCCGGGGGCGTTGTGCGCGGAGTTGAGACGACTGTGTTTTACTAAAGATAAAAAACAATGGATAAGCGACTTTGTGGAAGGACTGGGTACTGGCGCAGTGATGTTCTATAATTTTATTAGAACGGGCGATGAGCTGGAAGAAGTGGTCGAGAGGGTTCTACCAAAAGGCGCAAAAGTATGGCGTATAGATGGCAAGCATCATGACATTCCGACAGCGGAGACGATTGGTAAATACGATGTAGTGTTATGCCAATGGCAGTCTGGCTCAGAGGCATTGAACCTGCAGTTCCTACACTATTGGGTAGCCGTTGAGTTATGCTATTCATATAGCACGGCGATACAGGCGAGGGGGCGTATCAAACGCATTGGGCAAAAGAACCTGATGAGATACTACTATCTCCTAACATACGGGACGATAGAGCAAGCAATACTAAAATGTCTGAAGAATAAGAGCGAGTTCAGCGAGGACGTATGGGCAGCCGAGCTGGAAGAAAGGAGAAAACGGTGACAGTTAAGGAATATATAGATGGGCTAAAACATCAGATCACCAACAATGGTGGAGAATGGAAAGCCGCCTACGAATATAGGCTAGAAGGGGCGGAGAAAGTCATTGAGATACAACGCGAGGAAGCCAAGAAACGGACGGCCGAGTACCGCAAGGCTCATCCAGAGCAACCAGCCGAATGGCGAAAACGAAACCGAGAGGCTTATAACGCCTACCATCGAGAGTATAGGAAGAGGAAAAAGGAGGTTGACATGTAAAATACTTTTGGTTAATATAAATACATACGGGGGACCATAAAAGGAATCATAAACGAAAGGAGAAGTTTTATGAGTAATATAGGCAAAGTTAATCTTGACCTGCAAGAACAAGCTAATGAGCTTGGTTTCAGCACGGTTCAAGAAGCGATAGATAACGGCTACGTCGTAGTCTATAACGATGATGACGAAGTCAAATTTATGAAGGAGGAGGACTGGCAACACCAGCAAGCTCACAACGAGTGGCTGATCGAGCGAGAGACCATCTTAAACGAGTTGCGAATGCTAGCGGATGTACATCTGCCAAATGCAGTAAGAAATGTGATTGGGGAAACCATTGAATTTATCGAGAAAGGAGAAGTTTAAGATGATAGATTATCCTGTGAATTATAAGAAGCAAAACCTAGTCGAGATGTTGGTTGATTATATTATCGCAGTCGGTCGCTTAGATGACTGGGATAAGGTTGACCTAGGCGAGTGGCTCGCTATCGAGATAGATGAAGGTGTAAAAACCTTCCGCCTCACCGACGAAGAATATAAAGCACTTGCTGATAATTTGGACACCTGGGTCAAGAAGACTTATGGCGATGAGATTCAGAGCGCAATTAATAAGCATATGGAGGAGGCCAAAGAAGAGGTAAAAGAACGACTAGCTCTTATGAGCGATTTATATTAATTAAAGGAAATATAGGAGAAAGAATAGTATGAGTGGGACTCGTGATGGGGGAAAGAAGGCAGCAATCGCTAATAGAGAAAGACATGGCGCCGATTACTACAAGCGAATAGGCGCTATCGGTGGGAAGCGCAGTCAGAATGGCGGTTTTGCCAGCGATAAGGTTGGCAAAGATGGGCTAACTGGTTCCGAGCGAGCAAGAATCGCCGGCGCAAAAGGAGGGGCGCGGAGTAGACGCGGTCCAGCCAAACGTAAGGCAGTGCCACACGTGACTAACGAGGAAGTAAGAGAGTCTAAGGAAAAAGGAGGATGGAAATGGCCATTTTTGGGAAGAAGAAACGGATAGAGGATAAGGTGGAAGCAAGATTTCAACAGGCGGTCTCTCTTATCAGAGACCTTGACCGCCCAGAGTTCAATCGCTTAATTGATGGGCTAAAGCTTACATGGGAAGGCTATAATCGTATTCGCAGGGTACAGACCACCGACGAAAAAGAGGACGCCGAGAGAGCAAAGACAGAGAAGGAGCTTGACTATATTGAGCACTGATATATACTAATAAGCAAGGGGGGAAACTATAAAATTTAACACAATTTGGAAGGAGCAAGATAATGCAAGTTATCAAGCAAGCCACTCCTACCGCGCCGAAGCTCATGATTTATGGGCTGTCTGGCGTAGGTAAGAGTACGCTTGCGAGTAAACTCAAGAATCCTATCTTCATTGATATGGAAGGTGGGTTGAACTACATGGATGTAGCCCGCACCCCAACACTGACATCTTATGCGTCGGTGCTCAAGGTGCTAGGCGAACTATTTAATGTAGCAGAAGCCGGTAAGCGAGAATATGACACTATCGTCATTGACTCGGTTGACTGGCTAGTACGCAAGGTGGTCGAGAAGGCTGCCGGGATCGACAAGAATAAGCTAGACGAGACGCTTAATCGCTCGAATGGTGGGTATGGAAACGGTAAGCAGGTGCTTGAGAATCACATCCGCACCTATCTTCTACCGCTCTTAGTAACCTTGAATAAGCAGGGCTACGGCATTTGCCTCATCGCCCATGCTGACCGCAAGGTGCTGATGAACTCGGACGGTAGCGACGTCGAGCAAATCGCCCCTAAGATAGATGTGAACACAATGAACACGTTTGTTGAATGGTGCGACAACGTATTCTTCCTCAAGAGGGATATAAGCGGCGAGCGTGTGCTCGTGCTAGAAAGCGACGAGGTAGCACTCGCAAAGAACAGACTCGGCTTGACTGGGGAGGTTAAGTTAAGCGATATAGATATAAATAAACTATTAATGCCACAAGGCAAGGAGAAGAAATAAAATGGCAATTGATTGGGCTAAAGTTGAAGAAGACGCAGGTAGCAAGTACAAAAACTACGCTAAGCCTGGGACATATAAAGTGAAATGTGTGGACGTTGACATCCGTGAGGTTGGCACGAACGGTTCAGTCGCCCAGGACTTCATCTTCGAGGAGGATGACAACTACCAATATCCAAAGGCTACGCACTGGCTATCGTTTAAGAATGATAGCTGGCGCCAATGGCATAACCGCCAGCTCATGACTGTGCTTGGCTCAAGCGAGAGCACTGCTGAGAAAGCGATAGACAAAATCGAGGCGCTCGGCGACAAAGAGAAAATCATGAAGGGCTACGAAACTGCCTACAAGTCTCTCTTAAAAAAGAAGCCAGAGGTGGAAATCGAAGTATTCCCAGACGGCAAATATAGCCGTGCGGAATTTACCGACGACCGTGTGGCTATGCCTCATGACGACGCTAAGCCAGCTACGACCGACACGGACGAGGTCGTGCCAGAGGACATCGACGACAGCGAAGAGATAGATTTGTCAGAGATACCCTTCTAGTATTAACTACGCCCCGGCTCTGACCGGGGCACTATAAAATGAAAGGAGAAGTAATGAGCAGAAAAATTAAATACCGAGTTTGGGATAATGAAAATAAATCTTACGATGACCCATACTCATACGCATATTATGCTATGACCCAAAAAGGCGGGCTAGACTTTTATTGTCATGGAGACATCATGGACGAAGCTGATCCAGATGTGTATCTTGTTGAGCTATACACAGGTCTCAAAGACAAGAATGGTGAAGAGATATACGAGGGGGACATTGTCAGGTGGAGCTTCAAAGTAGATAGAAATAGCGAACTTACTTACGCGGCTAATGCTGTGAAATGGGAAACCTATGCCGAAGAGGAATGGCCATATTCGACAATAAGTGGCTTTACCTTACCGGAAAGTGAAGATGGGTATGAGGTTATCGGTAATATCCACGAGAACTCAGACTTACTTGGTGACACAAATGTCACCAACAAGGAGGAAGAATGAACTACTGGGAAATGCTCAAGGCAATTAGTCCGTTCGACTATTCGAAGCGAAACAAATTGACCAACCATACCGAACTATGCAGAGAGGAGAAGTAATGGATAAAGATTTAGAGAAAATGATTGACGAGGCAGTCGAGAAAGAAAGCCAGCTTCAGGTGATGGGCGAGTCGCTAGCCTTGCAGAACAAGCAATTCGCTGAGTATTTAGAAGCAAAGCGCATTGCAGATAAAGAGCTTGAGGTGCTTTGGGATATAGTAAAAGAGGAGATGATTAAGGAAGGCCTCACCGAGCATGAGAACGATTATATCAAGCTGAAACTATCGCCGAGCGGCAAGTATAAAGCCGAGGATATCGACCAGATAGACGACTCATTGTGCGACATCAAGAAAGTTTTGAGTAATAAGAAGGTCAAGTCATTCGTAGAGCTGAACGGCAAGTTGCCTGACGGCGTACAGTCGACTGGCTACATCTTAAGGAAGACGTTGAAATAATATGGACAAGCACTATTTTAAGAATAACTGGGGTGATAGAGGCGTAGCATTTGTAGCGTGGGTGAACGAGTGGAATGAGATTAAGTCGGAGAAGTATGATACTATTGAGGACTTACTAAACGATTGCGGGCGAGACTACATCCCATCAGCCCAAAGTGATTACAGAAAAGAGGTCAAGATGCTGCTTGCGGCATATATCTGGGAGATTTATAAAGAAAATGACGAGATTTATGAAGCGTGTGGCGGCAGACGGGGCAAATACGACGGGCGTAAGCATGTGAGAGAATCAGCAGAAAACACGGGGAGGTTATATGCCTTAAGGGATATCGCGAGGGCACTCGGAATGAGTGACGCAGAGACGATAGGTGCTAACGCGCACTGTTACTATGATGGCCCTCGCACAAACGGGCTCGGAGCTTATTTTAATGAAGACGTTGAAGACCTTAAATACGCTCGTGTAAGGCTCGGCGATGACCTTTATAGTTACGGTTTTAAGGAGGACGATGAGTAGAAAGGACATGTTCCTAGACTATAAGCGTGAGCTATGCGCTATGGACGGCTTCGATGACTTAGCCGACCCATTATGGACATATCTCGCCGACTTTAACTTATTCACCAGCGACGAGGATGCCGAATGGATACCAGTAAAGTACGACGGTGAAGAAGTCGGCTTCCTAATTGCGCTTAATGGCAAGCTAGTGCGCGACGATACGCTTGACTACTACCTGTGGGATACTTATATCAAACCGCCCTACCGCAGACTCGGCCTTATGAGACAGACGGTAGAGAATTACGTGCGTAATCACCCAGGTATATATGGGCTAGTCATGATGGACGTGAACGAGGGGGCGCATAAGTTCTGGGAGTCGGTGATGGGAAAGCCCGATGAGATACGAGAATGGATCTGGCCTGGCTGTCGTTTATATGTATATAGAAAGGAGATAAGTGAGCGAGATAGAGATTAGAGACAAATGGGAATGCCCAGCCGAGACTGGAGTTCCTCTGATTACGATGCCAAACGTGCCTCGCCCATTGCATGGCTTGCCACCACGCAAAATCATGGGCGACTCGACATGGAACCACGTACGCAAGCGTTGCTACTTCAACGCCGGCTATAAGTGCGAGATTTGCGGTATTGACCCGCCTAAAGGGCAGCTACACTGTCTCGAATCTGGGACGGAAGTGATGACTAATAAGGGCTTTAAGCCGATAGAGGAAATTACTAAGAGCGATTATGTTGCTCAATACGAACCTAGCACCAAGCAAATAACATTCGTAAATCCGACATCGACCGTAATGACTCACGTGAATAAGAAAGTAACTATTGGCTATAAGAATCGTTTTAATGTGGGGTATTCCGACGGGCACAGAATCCTTATCGAACATATGGTCAACTATGGGAACCCGCGCCACGAGAAGCGTATAGAGTATAGGGACTCCTACCCAGAAGAGCTGCATTTTGACGGCAGTAACCGAATTCCCACAGCCGGGCTAGCAAAGCACGGGAGAGGGCTTACGACGGAAGAGCGAGTCTATATAGCGCTAAATGCCGATGGGAGCTTCCAGTATGGGAGTAATGGGTTTAAGTGCTACACTATCCGGGTTAAAAAAAGCCGTAAGAAGGACCGCCTTCTCGAAATCTTAAATGGCAGTAGCCTTCAACATAGCCTTCTCATAGAGAAGGACAGACCAGATTATCTCGGATTCTCTATATGGACAAAGCCATTCTGCAAAGATTTTTGGAGGACATTCAACTTAGAAGACTTCACTCAAGAGATGGCAAGAGACTTTGTTGACGAGCTCTGCAAGTGGGACGGGTGGGAAGGCAAGAGAAAGAACGGCGGCGGAAAAGAGTTCAATGGCAGATGTTGGTACACTACTAAAAAAGATCAGGCTGACTTTGTCCAAGCGGTTGCAGCCCTAGCTGGCATCACAACCACAGCGAGCGTTACGGAAAGACCTGCTCGCAAGTGGAGCAAAGACATTGACGGGCATGCCGATTCAAGGAAATGCCTGCCGCAGATAAATATAGAGTTCATCTCTAGGGATTCCAGGGGGACGCAAACAATGGTTCG
>Ga0326513_10003267_pt1 | contig 11805 bp, 20 predicted proteins | sample 2_2465_0518_D_FD_203654 | JGI IMG/M metagenome (GOLD analysis project Ga0326513, IMG submission 203654) | Bovine rumen microbial communities from UC Davis, California, United States - 2_2465_0518 | ecosystem: Host-associated > Mammals > Digestive system > Stomach > Rumen | place: USA... | reverse complement strand
AATAAGTCTTATATATACGGATATTCTTTTATTATATAACGTATCTTTATAACTTGAATTATTATATATCATAACAAACAAAATAATAAAATATAAAGACAATTTGCTGCGGCTTCAAGTAAGAAGTAAATAGTTAATTTACAATGTGTTAGCCTTCAAAATCAAGGTGTAAAAATAATGGCCTTTTTATTTACTTTTGTTATTAATAACGAACGTAATAAATTCCATAAAGTGCTGATTTTCAGCGAGTTACGGGCTTTTCGAGGAGGGGTGGGGGTGAAATCCAGCCAAGAATCGTGTGGTGCAAACGTCCATTTTCCGAAAAAAATTTTTTTTTGAAAAAAGAAAAAATCTCGCGCACGTGTATGCAGGTATATATCATTAAAAATATATCTTTTATATAATAAATATTCTTTTTGTGCGTGTAATATATATATTTATTATAAAGAATAGCTTATATAATGATATATTCTATATATAGAGTATATTTTATATATAAAGATAGTTTATTAAAAGTGAATATATATTAAAAATAGGCTTTTTATTTGGTGTTTATAAAATATTATCTGTATATTTGCAGCCGTATTCACGACAAACGAAAGAAAATATGAAAAAAGGAACTATTTTGGGTTTGATAGGCATTACGCTGGTTGCATCGTTGTTTTATGGTGCTGTGTGGACGTGTCAGACAACCGTATTGTATGAAAAGTTGGAGTTATGTGGTTTTGTTGCCCTTGGTCATTTTATGCTTGGTGGTATGATTTATGCGTTTAACGAGTAATGTTATGGCAAAGTTGGTAGAAGAATTGAAATGGGGTACTGTGCTGGGTATAGCGCAGCAGCGTATGGATATAAGCCGTGCGATGGTGTTGCAGGTAGTTGCTCAGATTAATGCAGAAATCGGGAATCATGCTGTCGGTAGTGATGAATGGAGTCGTTTACAGCGGTTATTGTCGTTGGCCGATGGTGTTTGTACGTCTTTGGTGGCCTCTGATAAGATTTTGACTGGTTTGGTTATAGACTTGTTGGAGGGTTTTGGTGGTGAAAAATATGCCGAATCCGCTGACGCGGATAATGTGCGGGAGTAATAGTTGTTTAGTTTAGCGAATATATGCGTACACGTAAGGCGGCGAAGCAGTTAAAGCGGTATTATAAAGAGATGGTGTATGAGCGTGGTATGGATTGGCCTATCATTAAGTATAAGCCTCGCCAGTTGTTGAATTGCATCCATTATCTTGAGCGCACTACGCGAAGGAATTACTTCGGTCTGTTAAAGAAATATCCGAAAGGTACGATGATGTGGCAGTTATATATCCATAAATCATGCAGTCCTTCGTTGTTTAGCGACGATATAATGCCGTTTTGGGGTTATGACGAATTATCGGGAATGTAATTATGGATTTGCTGCAATTCAAAAGACATTTAGGTGTAATTTTATAAAATATAGTTATTATGATTACAAAGATTGATGAATTTATCAAGCGGGCGTACAATACGGCCTGTTCTCATGGCTTCCATGATGAAAAAACAAGTGTTGAGCATCAGATGATGCTGGTAATATCCGAGGTTGGCGAGGCTGTAGAGGCTGACAGAAAGAATATACATGCCAATCCTGCGGGCTTTGAAAAGTGCATTGGCATTGAATATGGCCAGCGTTTCAAGGATTATGTAAAAGATAGCGTAGAGGATGAAATCGCCGATGTGTGCATACGTCTGTTTGATATGTGCGGCTATTTCGGCATTAAGCCTTGGCGTGCTGGAGAGGAGGTTCTTACGTTGCGCAATGATTGGGAGAATGAATTTGGAAAAATGACGTTCACCGAACAGGCTTATGCGCTGGTTCAGCTTCTTGCTCCGTGTTGCAGTTCTATGACAAACGAGCTGTCGAAAGAAGCTTTGAATCATATTTTTGGCTCTGTGTTGTTCTTTATCTACTATTGGTCTAAGAATCTTGGCTTTGATTTGGCTTGGCATATCGAGCAAAAGATGAAATACAACGAGTCTCGCGGCTACAAGCACGGCAAGAAATACTAAAACGCATTTTAAAGCCTTTTGACGGCGTTTTATTGTCATTGTGGGTACTTTATCCAGTTGTGATATAAAATAGCCGTCACGGGGCTGAAAAGTGGCAAAAATCGAATTAAAACGTATATTATGAACGAAAATAAGATTAAACTTCGGTACAACGGCTTTGATACAACCCTTGATTTGCGTCGCGTTGTCGCCATAACAAATCCCGACGGTGGTAAATTTCTTATTTACTTTGAAAATGCTATTTGGACTGTTGGTGAAGGACAGTTTGAACACGTATATAACGCATGGATGAAGCTATGAGGTGCTCTGAATGTAAATATTGGAAAGGCAAAAGCGGTGACAAGCACTGTGTTTGCGTTAATAGCGTAAAGCCTTGTGAACTTGACAGAAAACAGAAGAAAAAGAAGAAGCATGACGAACAAAAGAAGCGGTTTAAGATGGAACCTCACGGGAAAGGTGTGGCAAAAATGCGGTTTTAGCGGCTTTAAGGGCTGTTCATTTCGCACATACCTGCTTTTTGGCGTTCTTTGGATTCATATAAACAAAGAATTACGCTGGCCGATTATCAGTTTTACTCCATTACCTTTTTAGCATTATGACACAGGAGCAATTCGACAAACAGATAGAATACGCATATAAGTTTAGTGACGCGAAAGCCATTGTTGCACGAACCGTCCGTCTTTGCGTATCACATCCAGCTTTGGCAATGGTGTGGTTTGACCGCCAGCCGAAAGCCGTACAGGATTAATAATTAACAATTAAAATTTTATAGACATGGAAATTTCAGTAAAAATCATCAAAATCTTGGATGCCCAATCTTTCAATTCCAAGAATGGCGAAATCACAATCAAAAACACGTTTGTTGGCGAGACACAAGGCCAATATCCAAAGAATATAGCCTTTTCCGTGCTTGGCGAGGATAAGTTCAATCAGATGGGTATTGTCGTTGGTGGCCAGTATAACGTATCATTTGATGTGGAAAGCCGCGAATGGCAAGGTAAGTGGTTTACGGAGTGTAAGGCATGGAAGGCCGTCCGCGTCGATGGTGTTCAGCAGTCAGCCGCACAGCCCGCAAGCCAGCCATCTGCATCACCTGCGCCCGCCCAAGCAGAAACCAATGGTAGTACTGCAAACGAAGATGTTCCGTTCTAAGGTATGGATAAGATAGTATTGCAGAAACTTTGCCGTGAATATCTGTCACGATTGCGTTATATGGCCGATAAGCACGGTCTTGGCGGTTGGATTTCTGAAATTATTACCGCTAATCGTCGCGGCGAGTGTGAGGCTACCGAAAAGGAAGTGACTATGCTTTCACGCCTTTGTAATGACGAGCGTATAGCACGTAAGGATATACCAGCTTTGCTTGGTAAATCGTACCGCGAATGCGAGTCAGACGGCACTTTCAGCCGCATTAAGACGTTAAAGCGTGTCGGTATTTATGGAAAGGTATCTGCAATACTTGAAAAAGAAAGAAAACATTAGTATGGATAAAATAAAGATGCTGCAAAGTGTAGTAGATACACTTAAACTTACGGAGGTCGAGTACAAAGTCGATTACGACCATTATTTTAAGTTCGACAGCGATTTCTGTGTTAATAGTGCTTATGGAGGCAATGCGCGTATCGCCTATGAACTTGTAAGACGCGGCGTTAATGCTGGATTCCGTGAGTTCACGACATGCGGCTCGCGTGATAGCGACAAATGCGTATTGGTTGCCCTTGTGTGTGAGGCTTTCGGTGTGAAATGCCGTGTGTTCATGCCTAATGGTGCTGACACATATCAGAGTACGGATATAGAGGCTTATGGTGGCGTTGTAGAGCGTGTGGCCGTAGGATATAACAATGTTCTTGTAGCAGCCGCAAAACGCTATGCCGTTGAAAACAATGCCTGCTATATTCCGTTCGGCCTTGAAAGTCAGATAAGCATAGACATAAACATGCACCAAGTGGCAAACATTCCCGATTTTGCGGCAAAGCGCATAGTCATTCCGTGTCATGATGGTATCAACATGATTTCTGTCATAAAGGGGTTGGATTATTACGGAAAGCATGATGTAAAGGTACTCGGCGTTGTATTGTCTAAAGCACCGACGGATGCGTTTAGGCGTTTCTTTGGAAAGACTATATTCGATAAGCCGCAGGTCGAGTATGCCTTTGTTCATAGCCCTTTGGATTTCAAGACTCCAGCCGCACAATGCGAAATAGACGGCATACAGCTTAACCCGCGTTATGAGGCTAAGTGTATTCCGTTCTTGAACAAAGGCGACTTACTTTGGATTGTAAACAGATAAAAAGATTCTTATGCTAAAGTTAGATAACATATATCATGGCGACTGCTTGGAGTTGATTCAGCAAATACCCGACCATTCAATTGACACGGTTATAACCGATTTGCCTTATGGCATCAGCTATCAGTCGAACCGTGCCACACATGGCCGAAAGAACAGTCCGAAATTCGATGTCATAGCAAACGATGAAAAGCCGTTTATTGACTTTATCAAATATCTGCCGCGTGTTATCAAGCCTACGTCTGCAATATACCTATTCACTCGCTGGGATGTTCAGCAGCCAGTGATAGACGAGTTGCAGGCAAACGGCATGAAAGTTAAAAACGTGCTGATATGGGATAAAGGCGTTCATTCTATGGGTGATTTATATACGGCCTATGGTATGCGCTATGAAAGCATCGTGTTTTCGTCTATGCCCGATTTCCGCTTTCAGAACGGACGGCCTGTAGATATTATAGCCTGCAATAAAGTGTTTAATCACGACCTCGTTCATCCAAACGAAAAGCCTGTTGGCTTGTTGCGCAGGTTGATTCTTGACAGCACACCCGAAATGGGTACCGTTTTGGATTGTACTTGTGGTAGCGGCACGACATTGTTAGCAGCCATCGAAGAAAAACGGCACTATATAGGCTTCGAGATAGATGAAAAATATTATAACATCGCCAGCCGTCGCATAAAAGACCTGTTGGCTTATCCTAAGATGTTCTAAGCGTATGGAAAGGAATGTTATAATAAATGCAGACTGCATGGATGTTATGCGCGATATGCCAAAGAATAGCGTTGACTGCATACTGACAGACTTGCCGTATAACGAACTTGGAAGAAGGTCTAATAACGGATTCGACCACGTTAGGCATATAAAGGGAGGTGCGCAGGATAATACAGACGATTTGGATTTACAGGCCGTCCTAAACGAAATGTGGCGTATCTGCAAGGGGTCTTTCTATATCTTTTGTGGTTTCGGTCAGATTAGCGAGATACATGAGTTCTTTCTTGGTCATGGGTGCAGCCCGCGAATGATTATATGGGAAAAGACTAACCCCGTTCCGACAAACGGCGAGCATACTTGGCTTTTTGGAATAGAGCCGTGTATGTTTGCGAAGAAAACGGGTGCAACATTCAACCTGCATTGCGAAAACACGGTCTTGCGTTATCCTATTGCAGAGCCAACAGGACATCCGACACCAAAGCATGTTACGCTTATGGGAAAGCTGGTATTGGCATCTACGAATGAGGGTGATTTGGTATTCGACCCTTTTGCTGGAGGCGCGACAACGGCCATTGCATGCGTGCGCACAAAGCGCGACTTTATATGTGTGGAGCGTGACCCGAATTTCTATGAATTGGCGCGTAAACGTGTTAATTTGGAACGCCAGCAGCTATCTTTATTCTAAAAAATATTAAAATGTTTGCATATATCAAATATAATACGTATCTTTGCAACGTGGATAAGGGCGTGAGGTGGCCAGCTACCACCAAAAGCCCAATAGAAAGTTTTGTGTACGTCTTTCTATCGCCCTTTTTCCTTTTTAGTTAAAAACGGACACATCATTTTTAAGTACACAAATTATGGCATTACAAGCAAAAGAAAAAGAGCAGCAGGAGCATATTGTCGAAATGCTTCAACAGAACGGTCGTGTCGGTGTTATTGAACATGACGAAAACGGAATCTATTTTGATGATTACATAACGTTTGACCAAATGGCCGAAATAGTTGATTACCTGCGCAATCAAGCACCGAAAAAGGAACTATTCGAGGAGTGTTGGAAGGCTTACAATCGCAAAGGTAGCAAGAAAAAGGCTTTGGATTACTGGAAGAAGTTGACGGACTCCGAAAAAGAAGATGTACTTCCACACATTCGTGCCTACGTGTCGAGCCGTGAACTTCAATACCAAAAAGACTTCGAGCGTTATCTCCGTGACCGCATTTTCAAGACGGTTGTGTTTGCGAATAATAAAGTGATATACGACCCAACGAAAGCAGGAAAAGGTGAAAACCATAATTCTGTTTATATGCCGACAACTGATGGCATGCTTACGTGGAACGATTTCTATAAGGTGTTCATTTACGCAGGCTATTACAATGGTGCGATTGCCGACGGCTATAATGATGACAACCGTCCCGAAGGTGCTCGCGTTATGCTTAATAACGGGCGAGGCTTTATTCGCTGGAGTGCTTTTACTAAACGATGGGAGAAAGAATGATATGGACACAAATCTTAGCGTTAAGCAAATAAAGTTACTGATATGCCAAATGAACAAAAATTATTCTGATTATGATTAGCGTAGATACTATACGTAAATGGTGGAACGTTTTTATAGGCGACGGCAATTTCTGCGAGGTTCGCATATTAGGGCGTTTCCAATATAGCGGCTATTTTAAGTCTGTAGAAACGCTTATAACAGCCGTAACGCCGTATGCAAACATGGATGACGAGCAATGTTATTTTACTCTTAATGCCATTAATCCCGATTGCTATGGCCGTCAGCAAAGCGAGAAAATAATCAAGTCTCCAAAGGTAACGACAACAGACACGGATGTTACTGATAGAAATTGGGTGATGATAGATTTTGACCCCGTCCGTGCTACTGGTGTAAATGCCAGCGACGATGAGTTTGAACTCGCACACAAGAAAGCCCAAGACGTGTTTAGGTATCTCCGTGAGCGAGGATTTAACGACCCTGTAATATGCAAATCGGGCAATGGCTGGCATCTGCAATACGCCATTGACTGTCCGAATACAGACGACAACACGGAAATCATTAAGCGTTTCTTGCAAAGCCTTGGAAAGATGTTTACCGATGCAAAGGTAGATATTGACGAAAAAGTGTTTAATGCAGGCAGAATTTGCAAGCTTTATGGTACGATGGCCAAAAAGGGCGCGAATATTCCCGAACGTCCTTGGCGTATGTCCGAAATCGTCTATGTTCCACAAGAAAGACTTACAACGCCAATTGAAAAGTTTAAGTCAATTGCAGACCTCTTGCCGAAAGAAGAGCCAAAGCAGTTGCCAAACAGAAGACCGTATAATGGTAATAGTGCGCCTTTTGACCTTGTATCATGGCTTAATGAACATGGTGTCAAGTATCGTGAAAAGAAGTCGGGCGCATCTACGTTGTACGAATTGGAATATTGCCCTTGGGTAGATACACATAGCGACAAAAAGAAATGGGATAGCGCATTATTCGTTGATGCAGACGGAAAGATAACGTTCAACTGCACACATAGCCATTGTAAGGGTAAGACTTGGCAGGATGTTCGCCTGCATTATGAGCCTAATGCCTATGACCGCCCAGCATACCAGCCAGCACCAATGTATCAAAGAGGAGGCTATCAGCAAAAACCACGATATGAGATAAAGGATGTCCTTCCCGAATTAGGCGAAAAGTGGCTTTCGATGTCGAGTATTCAGAAAGTGGATGTATCTGCTCTCGAGAAGGTGAAAACGGGGTTTGTTGACTTAGACAGGTCTATATTAGGCTTGAATATGTCGGAGGTTACTTTGCTTTCGGGCAGTAACTCGTCGGGTAAATCGTCGTGGCTAAACACGCTTATTATGAATATCGTACAGCAAAGCTATAAAGTGGCCTTGTGGTCGGGTGAGTTGCGCTCTGATATTCTTAAAGCATGGATTCAGATGGTGGCCGCTGGAAAGGCTAATCTAAAGCCGTCTGCGTATGGTGACGGAAAGTATTTTGTTCCCGATGGTGTTGCAAAGCGTATTGATGAATGGTTAGATGGCAAATTCTTTCTTTATAACAACGAATACGGAAATACTTGGGAGCAGATATTCCATGATATGCAGGAGTTGTTAAAGGCTGGTGTAAAGGTGTTTGTGCTGGATAATCTTTTTAGTCTGAATATAGACCTGCTGGAGGGTGATAAGAATAATAAGCAAAAGGAACTGATTTTGCAGATTAAGGATTTCGCAAAAAAGAACCAAGCACATATTATCCTCGTTGCACACCCGCGTAAGGTTATGACATTCTTGCGTAAGAATGATATTAGCGGTACGTCAGACCTTACAAACGCTGTCGATAACGTGTTTATCATTCATCGTGTTAATAACGATTTCTTTAGGGCTGGTGCTGAGTTCTTTGGTCAGTCCGAGATACAGCGTTTTCAGCCGTTCGGAAACGTTATCGAGGTTGCAAAGAACCGTATGTTCGGTATCGTCGATTTGATGGTTGGAATGTACTATGAAATAGAAAGCCGACGTTTTAAAAATGCCGAAACCGAGGAAATGCACTACGGATGGGAGGCCGAGCCAAAACAGGGAGAAATGGATTTTGGCCACCAACAAAGCCATGTTGACACCCCAGCAGATTATGTGCCACAAAGTGCAAATTCTGATATGCCGTTTGATGCACCTATTGATGACGCAGCACCTTTCTAAAACTTTATATATATAAAATAAGGTTAAAATATTGCAAAACATTTGGTATATATCAAATTATTATGTAACTTTGCATCGTATTTCTAAATAATAATTATTTTAATGTATCACAAAAAAACAAAAGCATTATGAACACAAAGGATTTAGTTCAGAAAGCGTTTGACGCTATCGACCCCGAAAAAGAGTCTTTAATGGTATTCTATGTTGACAAGGACGGAAAGCCCAAAACCTACGTTGCTGGAGAAGCTGCTGCGCTGTCTGCTGTAATTGCGACCAATCTCGACAACGGGCTTGATGAAAAATCGAGTAAGCAGGAACGTGCTACTGGCGGCATTATTCTTAACGCTATTAAGGCCGTGCTCGCCATTCCCAACATGCAGGGTATGAAGCTTGTGCTGGAGTTGACATCGGCACTCGTTGAGGCAGTAAAGAACCCTAAGAAGAATGTTCGTTCTGCAAAGGATTTGGCAAAGCCCAACCGAAAGGAGCGTGCAAACAGACAGCACAACGTAGATGACGAAGAGGACTGCTCTACGTGTAAGGCAAACAAGGTTTGTCCGCTTCCGCAGGCAATTAAGTACCGCAAGGAAAACGGCATTCCTGCTCCAGCAAAACGTAAGAATGGTAAAAAGTAATCATTATGTCTGCGACGTTGAAACTTGACAGATTCCAATTGATGTGGCTTGCCGAAGGTGCTATCGGTAAGTCGCATCTTCGTTGGGATGTTTATCCGATGTTCGTAAACGACGTGTGGCCACAATTATCCGAAAGCGAGCGCGAGGCTATATTTACCTACATCAAACGTGACAGTAGCTGGCATTTTGACAATGAACGTCCGCATGCGGATGAAACGGCAAAGCAGTATTTTTTGCAGATGTTGGCGCGTTTCAATCCAGCAAACCAATATGTCGTAACATTGAAAGAAGGCCGCAAAAAAGCTATTGTCGTAAATGACGCATATTATTTCGATGGAAAATATTATGTTGGTTGGCAGCGTTATTGTGCGCCCGATTATATCGTAAAAGTCGAGCAAAAGCCGTTTTTAAAGTGTTCTAATCGTTTCTGTATTGCACGAAATATGTGCGTAAGGAACTTAGACCATAAAGACGGCGACAAATACTTTGCAAACGATTCAGATTGGGCTTGCGACAATTGCGACATGATTATTGTCAAGGACGGCGTAATAGACCCTATAGCAAAAATGGTAATATCAGAAGAAAAAGAACATGGAACAGAATAAGTCAGCTATGCAGCAGCAGGTTGGTGGCGACCATTATAAGAAGTTGGCCATTCAGCCGATGGAATATGCTTTTAAGAATCATCTTGACCCTTTGCAGTTTTCAGTTGTGAAATACGTTACACGTTTTCGTGACAAGGCTGGCAAGCAAGATTTGGAAAAAGCGAAGCATTGTATTGATATGTTAATTGAAATGGAGTACGGAAATGGATAGACAAATAGAGGAACGTGCCGCTCATTATTCTTTCAATATCGAAAGTCCGTTGTTCAATGCCTTACCAAAGGAATTGCAAGCACAATGGAAACAAGACATTGAACAAGCGTATAGGGCTGGTGCGCAAGAAGAAGTTGATAATCCTACTGGTGGTCAATTGCTCCACGTATGTTGTAAATCATCAGAACGAGGCCGTAGGGAGTGTTTACAAACACTTTGGTACTACCCAGAAATGACCAAGCCACAAAAAGACCGCAATTGTCTTATTGAAATGATAGACGGCCATATTTACGTTGGCTATTGGGATGGTAATATGTGGTTTTGGTATGACGGATTCCCTGTCGGAAAAGGCGAAAATGGCGACATCTTGTATAGTTCAAGTTGTGGCATTGATAAGACCTACGAGGTAAAACGTTGGTGTTACGTGCAACATTTGTTTCCCGAAAACGTATCTGAATATGGTAAGTGAACGTTCAAGGTTACTGATAAAGCATGTACTGCTTATAAAGAAAGAGAATAAAAATGGCTGCATTTCATGTTATAGGATTCATAAACACAATCAAGTATCTGCCCGATGCCTGCTTAGTGTTTATTGACGAATATAAGGCGGGCTACAAAAAGCCAAATGGAGATATTGTTGAAGATAAGTATATATCTTGGAAAATCATCTATAAAGGATATTTCAAAAAGTATATCAATACGCATTTCAACAATGGTATGCTGGTAGAGGTCAAAGGCGATATTCGGCCTTATGCTATCGAAAAGGAAAAGATAATAGACGGCTATTCTGTTATAGGCGAAACAATCAATATCTATTCCTATCCACGTGCCAGTGTAAAGCAGGAGCAACGTATGGTAAAAGATAGTCAGCTACACGCCAGCGGTACGCCCGATTTGGAGGCGTTTAACAGACCAGATTTTTAGTGTTAAATAACTATATTTTCAAACTTTAAAAATTACGTAATTATGAAGAAAGAAAATTTGCTGGAAGAAAACAAACAACTGAAAGAAAAGTGTGCAGCCCTCGTTTCCAGCGGCGAGGAGATGGGTAAGGAAATCGCCACCCTTAAAAAGTCAAATGCAGGCTTAAAGGGTTACAATGGTATTCTTAATGGAAAGCTTACTGATGCCGAAAAGGAAGTAGTACGGTTAAAGGCTCTTTGCAAGGAAGGAGACGAACTGAACGAAAGCCGCATTTCTGAGATTGAGAACCTAAATGCCGTCATTGCGGAAAAAGAAAAGGCTATTGCAGGTTTGCAGTCACAGGTATGCGAACTAAAACACAAGGTTACTGAGGCAGAGGAAACAGCACGTGCAGAAAAGCTTCGTTCATCGGAGTTGGAGGACTCGCTGGAGTACGAAAAGCTTCCTTGGTGGAAAAAGATTTTCTAATAAGAACATACCAACAAAAAGAAAGGCCAGCTATCCTCACGGACTGCTGGCTTTTTTAAAATACGTTATTTAGACTAAACATTATCTGTAGAAGGTGCGTCGAGCGTATGCAGGGTGATAGTTCCCATGATATACGTGTTGTCGCCCCTATCATATTTTATCGTTGTCGGCTTATACTCTTTTTGACAGACACAATGCGCATATTTGTTGCCGATATACTTTGATTTCAGCCAAACATCTGTGT
>Ga0326513_10003266_pt1 | contig 11809 bp, 6 predicted proteins | sample 2_2465_0518_D_FD_203654 | JGI IMG/M metagenome (GOLD analysis project Ga0326513, IMG submission 203654) | Bovine rumen microbial communities from UC Davis, California, United States - 2_2465_0518 | ecosystem: Host-associated > Mammals > Digestive system > Stomach > Rumen | place: USA: California... | reverse complement strand
GAAAGCCGAGGCAACGTCGTGGCGGTATCGGCGCTGCCCACCCGCTTCACGAAGCGCTTTGCGCGCCGCATCGACATCGCGAAGGGGCCGTTCGTCGTCCGCAGGGGCGAGCATCCCGAAATCAAGCCGGAGAACGGCGGCGCATGGCCGCTCTCCCCGGAGGAAATGGAGACGGGCGTCATCCGCTTCCAGATCGCCCATGCGCCAAAGCCGGGCGTCCAGCCGCGATTCCACACCACAAGCCTTGGCGCCAGGGGGCGCTTCCCGGACGGAAAGGAAAGCGTCTTGACCGAGAGCGCAGTTATGTTCATATGGGCGCGGATCAAGAAGGCGATCGTCGAAAGCGTGGCGTCGCCCGACGACTGGGCCGAAGTGGAACTCCCGCTTTCCGCCTTTACGCGCGGCAAGGACGCCACGGGCGGCGAGAGGCAGTTCACCGCCATCACGGCGCTGCTCTTCGGCGAGCAGGCCAACCTCGACTACGCATACCGCGAAGTCCGCTTCGAGACCAACCCTCAGAAGGAGGAAAACGACCGATGAACGCATCCGCTGCCAAGAAATATGCGGCGTTGCCTGCATGTGCCGTGCCTTTCGCGGCGCTTGCGGGGATCGTGCCGGAGAAGTGTCCGCTCTTCCAGATACGCCTCCGTGCGCCGCACACCGCAAGCGACGCACAATGGGCGGCGACCTTCCGCGCGCTTTCCGGAAACCGCGGCGCCTGCGACGAAGTCTGGTTCTCGACGGGCATAACCTTTCCCCGCATGGAGTGGCACCGCGAACACGCAGCGCGCCTTGCCCGCTACGCCGAGGACCTCCGCCGCGCCGGCATCGTCCCGAGCCTCCAGTTCCAGGCGACGCTGGGCCACGGCGATTCGTTCACGTGCCCTCCGGAGGAGATGGCGGGCCGCACGTGGGGCGGCTTCACCGGGCCGTCCGGCGTCGAATGCGAGCGCTGCAACTGTCCGCGCCAGCCGGCGCTTGTCGCCTACGTCCGCGAAATGGCCCGCATCTACGCGGAGGCGTTCCGGCCGGCCTGGGTCTGGATCGACGACGATCTGCGCATCTACAACCACAGTCCCGCCGTCGGCGAGGGCGACATAGGCTGCTGGTGCGACACCTGCCTCGGCTTTTTCAACCGCAAGACGGGCGGCGCATGGACCCGGGAAAGCCTTGCGGAGGCCATCGGGCGCGATGCCGCGCTCTTCGATTCGTGGGAGCGTTTTTCGTTCGAATCGATCTCCGTCGTGGCGCGGGCCATCGCCGAGGAAGTCACCGCCGCCTCGCCCGGCACGCGGCTCGGCTACCAGCACGGCCCCTGGCCGCCGCCGTCCGCTGTGCGGCCCGACGGGGGCAAGTCGTCCCGCATGCAGCTCGCCGTTTTCGAGGCTTTGCGCGAAGGGTGCGGCGGGCGGCAGGTCGGCTCCCGCTCCGGAATGGGAATCTGGCACGACATCGATCCCAACGGTCCCGTGATGAAGGCGTTCGTCGCCGCCCGCCAGCGGCGCATCCTCGGCGATCCGCCCTGGATCGACACGTGGATTCCCGAAATCGAAACATGGCCGCGCGGGTTCGCGAGCCGCACGGCCCGCAGCATCCTGCTCGAATCCATCGGAAGCCTCGCCGCCGGCATGGACGGTCTTTCCGTCTTCATCATGGACACCAACTCCGAGACCGACGTCTGGTATGCGGAAAACCTCCTCGCGCCGGTCGCGGCGGAACGCGATCTTTTCGACCGCTACCGCGAGGCCTGCGCCGGGACGCTTCCGGCCGGACTCGACGTGCCCGCCGATCTCCCGCGCAAGGGCGTCTACCGTTACGCCCTGGCCGGCATTCCCGTCGTTCCCGGACCGGGAATCCACATGGGATCCATGACCGCCGAGGACGCCACCGTCAAGATCGCGAATCTGACATCGCGGGACATCCTGCGCATGCGCTCCGAGGCGGACGCCCGCGCGGGCGGGCGACTGCCCGTCGTCGTGGAGGATCCGACCGTCGGGCTGGTCGTGCCGCGCACGACCCCCGAAGGCGAATTGCGCTCCGTCCTGATGGTGAATTGCCGCATCGACCTCCAGAAACCGGTCTCTCTGAGGCTTCGCGGCGTCCCGGACGGGACGCTCCGCGCCGTGTGGCGCGCGTTCGGCGAAGCCCCGGCGACGCTCCCGATCCGCCGCGACGGAAAGGACGCGCTGGTCGCAGTTCCCGCGCTCTCCGCGTGGAACGCCGGCTGGCTGGGGTTCGAGCGCGATCTTGAAGACGGCGGCCCGGCTTTTGCCGATGTGTCTTCGTCGTCTCAAAACTCCGGCAATCCGGGTCTGCCGCGCGCAATACTGCCCGGACCCGGCCCTGCGGCGGAACAGCCCAAGATCGACGAAACGAACCTTCTGGGCCGCGCGTGGGCCACGCTCGAGAATAACATCGTGACGGGCGAGGGCGTGCAGTGGAATCCGCTAAGAGGCATAGTGCCTTCGGCGGGGCACTTTTACGGAGTCTGGAACTGGGATTCCGCGTTCCACGCGCTTGCCGCCGTGAGACGCGACCCCGAACTCGCGCGCGACCAGTTCAGGATCATGATGAAGTGGCAGGGCGAGGACGGAATGTATGCCGATGTGGTGAAGCAGGATCCGGAGAAGGGCGTATTTCGCGGATGCACGAAGCCGCCTGTCTGGGCGTGGGCCGTCTGGACCATCGACCGGGCCGAACCGGACGATGCGTTTTTGCGCGAGGCGTATGCGTCGCTGGTGCGCGAAGAGGCGTTCTGGCGCGTAAAGCGCATGGACATCGGGCTCGGGATGTTCCACTACGACGGCAACTCCACCAATCGGAATGAGCGGATGGAGTACGCCGGCTGGGAATCGGGCTGGGACAATTCGCCGCGCTGGGACGGCAACGCGCCCGCCGTCATTCCCGTCGACCTCAACTGCTGGATGGTCCTCCGCTACAGGGCGATGCGCGAGATCGCGAAGCACCTTGGACTCGAAACGGATTCCGCCCGCTGGGCGAAGGATGCCGAGGACCTTGCGGCGAAAGTCGAGTCTCTGTTCTGGGACGCCGAGAATGGATGCTACTACGACTGGGACTCCGAAAAGAAGTCGTTCAAGCGCGTCCTGACGCCGGCGTCGTTCATGCCGCTTTTCATCGGCACGGCGTCCGCCGGGCGCGCGGCGGCGATGGCGGGGCAGGCGAAGCGCCTTTCGCCCGGATGGCCCTCCGTCGAATACGCGCATCCCGAGTTCAGGCCGACGAAATACTGGCGCGGACGCACATGGCTCAACATCGCGTACTTCGCGCTCAAGGGGCTCAAGTACTACGGACATGACGAAATCGCGGATGCCGGGCGTGCGACGCTTCTGTCCTGGGTCGACCGCAACCGCGAGGCGATATGCGAGAACTACAATCCCGTCACCGGCGACGTGGTCGGATGTCCGTCATTTGGCTGGAGCGCGGTCTTCACTATCAAGTTCATCAACGATTGGGATATGCCGCGCGCCGTCGAGACGCCCGTGAAAGGCATTGACCGATGAAAAAGTGGAAATTCGGGTACGCATGCCTGACGATGAGACTTCCCGGTGAATGCCTCCCGTTCGCAAAAGTTGTCTAGGCAGCGCGTCCGTTCGCGTATTCCTTTTGGTTAAATGGCATCGACATTACAGAAAGACAGGACAATGAAAAAGAAACAGGTTTCGATATTTGCATGCGTCGTTCTGGCTGCGTTCGCCGCGCTCGCCGGCCGGACGCAACCCCTTGCTTCGCCCCGGGCGGATCTGCAAAGCGATCTGAACGGCTTCTGGGACTTCCGCTTCGAGGATGGGAAGTCGATAGAGGAGGTCGCCGATCCGGCCTTCGCCGCGACGGACCGGATGTCCGTGCCGGGTTGTTTCGACACGATGCCGAAATGGCTCTGCAAACGCGGAACGGCGCTCTACCGGCGCACGTTCACGCTCGAGCGCGCCGTCCCGAACGCCTGGCTCGTGGTCGATGGCATGGGGCTGCGCGGCGACTTCCGCATCGACGGCCGCCCGCTCGGCGTCCGTCCCTTCCCGTATGCGCGGCTTGAACTGGAGACCGGGCCGCTAGAAGCGGGGGAGCACGTGCTCTTCGCCGCGCTCGACAACCGGTTCGATTTCGCGACGATGAAGCTCGCGCGCCCCTACTACGACTTCTACTGCCACGGCGGCTTCTACCACGGCGTGTTGCTCTCCTTCGACAACCGCAAACTCTTCGTCCGCACCCGCGACTTCCGCACCGGGACGGTCGAAATCGAGGCCGTGCATTTCGCGGAGCGCGATTTCGCGGCGACGCTCCGCTTCGACGGCAGGAACGAGGTCGCCTCCGAATTCCGCGGAGGCCGCGCCACCGTCCGCGTGCCGGACTTCCGCCTCTGGTCGCCCGAAGACCCGAACCTCCACACGGTGTCCGTTGTCCACGATTCGTCATTCGCCACTCGTCATTCGTCATTGCGCACCGACGTGTCGGTGCGCTTCGGCATCCGCCAAATCGAGGCGCGCGACCGCCGCATCTGGCTCAACGGCGAGCCGATCTACCTCAAGGGCTTCAACCGCCACGAGTCGCATCCGACCTTCGGCGCGGCGACGCCGGAGTCGCTGATGGTGCTGGACCTTCAGAACCTCAAGGCGCTAGGCGGCAACTTCGTCCGGGGCTGCCACTACCAGCAGTCGCAGCGCTTCCTCGACCTCTGCGACGAAACAGGCGTCCTTGTGTGGGAGGAATCCCTCGGCTGGGGGAACGGGCGGCACACGGCTTACGGCTCCGAATTCGATGACGGTGATTTCGTTGCGCAGCAGATCGAGCAGACGCGGGAGATGGTCTTGGCAAGCTTCAACCACCCGTCCGTCGTCATCTTCGCGTTCATGAACGAGTTCGCGTCCGACACCGAAAGGGGCAAGGCCGTCGCCGACAGGCTCATCGATACGATCCGCGCCGAGGACTCCGGTCGGCTCGTGACCTATGCCTGCTGCCAGAACGCCGGGGACATCGCCAACGCGAACACCGACATCGTCGCCTTCAACACCTATCCGGGCTGGATCGGGACCGACGCCGGAACGACGGAACACCTGAAGGAGATCGTCCGCGAAACGGTGGACCGTGTCGTCGGGCGCTTCCGCTCGCTCTACCCGGACAAGCCGATCATGGTTTCCGAGATGGGGACGTGCGGGGTGTATGGCCAGCATGACCCGGCGGCCGCGCAGTGGACCGAGGAGTTCCAGGCCGAATACGACGCCGACGTGATCGAGGCCGCCTTCGCGCACCCCGACATCTGCGGCTTCACGCTGTGGCAGTTCGCCGACGCCCGCAGCTACCACCGCGACGGCGCGACGATCCGCACCAAGCCCTTCGCGCAGAATCTGGCCGGCGTCTTCGACGGCTTCCGCCGCCCCAAGCTCGCCGCCGCCGCTGTCCGGGAGAGGTTCACCAATTTTCATTTCTGTCATTGATGCTCAATTGGAGTTTGTGTCATTGACAAAAACATCAAATGAACACAATTGACAAAAATCCAAATATCAATTCCCCAGGAGATGTGATATGAGAAAACCCGGAAAAACCACAGTCCTTGCAATGGCATTGCACATGGCGACTCTCGCATCGTCCATCGCCGCAGTCGCCGGAACGACTGTCTCCGCCGATAGCGCTTTCTCGGTCGCGGGTATCTTCTCGGACCACATGGTCCTGCAGCGCGAAAGGCCGGTGCCCGTCTGGGGCGAGGCCGCGCCGGGAACGAAGGTGTCGGTTCGACTCGGCGACGTCGCGGCCGAGGCGGTCGCCGACGCTGACGGCGAATGGTGCGCGACGCTTCCGGCCATGGCCGTGCGCACGGAGGGCGGCACGCTTTCCGTGACGGCGGACGGCGGCGCGTCTGGCGAAGAGGTCTTCACGGATGTGCTCGTCGGCGACGTGTGGCTCTGCGGCGGACAGTCCAACATGGCGTTTGGCACCCATGCCGTGATTGGGGCGGCGGAGGAGGCGGCGCGGGCGGCGGATTTTCCGGACGTCCGCGTCGTCAAAATCGAGAAATGCCGTGAACCCAGCCCCGTGAAGCGCATCCGCTGCGGCAAATGGGGCGTGTGCGCACCGGACAGGCTGCTGAACAAGGCTTCGGGCGTGACGGCCGTCGGCTACTTCTTCGCGCGGATGCTGAACGGCGCGACGGGCGTGCCCCAGGGCATCATCCATGACAACTGGGCCGGATGCAAGATACAACCCTTCATCCCGCTCGACGCGCTGAAGGGCGTCCCGCAGCTCGAAACGCTCCTGGAGGAAGACGACAAGGGCACCGCGACGATGTTCAACGCGATGGTCGCGCCCATCGCCCGCTTCCCAATCGCCGGCGCCCTCTGGTACCAGGGGGAATCGAACGTCGGCAATGCAAACTACCTCCCGATGCTCAAGGCGCTCGCCGGCGGCTGGCGCAAGGCGTGGGGATACGAGTTCCCGTTCTGCGTCTTCCAGCTTTCCTCCATACGCGACCCCGACCCCAACCCCGAGCAGAACTGGCCGCGCGCGCGGACGCGCGACGACCAGCGCCGCGCCGCGGAGGCGATTCCCGACTGCGGCCTCGTGGTGACGATGGACGTGGGGGCGACCCATGAGCATCCGCTCAACAAGCGCGATGTCGGCGAACGCGCGGCCCTGTGGGCGCTCCACCGGGTTTACGGCCGCAAGGACATAGTCCCGAGCGGCCCGATGTTCGACGGCTTCACCCGCGAAGGCGACAGGCTGCGCGTCAAGTTCCGCTTCGCCTCCGATGGCGGCGGACTCGTTGCGGCGGAAAAGGATCCCGAAAAGCCAGGCGTCGCGCCGGTGCCGAAGAACACGAGGAACGTGATGGGCTTCACTGTGCAGGACGAAAACGGCAGGTGGCACGCGGCCAACGCGGTCATCGACGGCGACTGCGTGGTCGTCTCGGCGCCGGGCGTGAAGCATCCGAAGAACGTCCGCTACGCGCATGTTTACAACACGATGGGCATTGCGGACCTCTACAACGCGGCCGGACTTCCCGCCGCCGCGTTCCGCACGGATGCAGGCAAGGCGGGTACAAATCAGGAAAGAAAGAGCTGTCCAGATTCCTGTCGAGACGGGGATGCCGGCAGTTAACGATAACGGAGATCGAAATGAAAATCCTGTTTCAGGGAGATTCCATCACGGACGCAGGCAGGACCGCGTCCTCCAACCAGGACAATCTCGGCCGAGGTTATCCGCTTAAGGATGTCCCCATGGCAACCGCACTCGACATCAACCCCGTCCCCGCCGCCGGAACGCCGACCGACGGAACTTCTTCAGTCGAACCCTGGTTCGGCGCTCCGATCCCGGCGTCGGGCTACGACCCCTCGATTCCCGACTGCGGGATGACCGCGGCCCGCGTCTTCGACGCGCCGATCCCCGGTCTGGAGCGAATCGGATCGCTGGCCGTTCCCTCCGCCGCCGAACTGCCGGACTCCTCGAACGGCTCCATCGGCTTCGAGGGACTGGACCGCGGGCTCTTCGCCCCCGACAGAACGTACGACGCCCTCGCGGCGGCGGGCATCAAGTGGGCGCGCGTCCAGACGATGTGGTGCCGGTGCGAGAAGGAGAAGGGCGTTTTCGATTTCTCGGCGCTCGATGATGTCGTGGACAATCTCGCCCGGCGCGGCATCCGTCCATGGTTCAGCGTCACCTACGGAAACACGCTGTACATGACGAACTGCTACACGGGCGCGGCGGTGGGGTGCGTTCCCACGCTCTACGGCGACGAATGCCGCGAGGCGTGGTGCGCATACATCCGTGCCATGGCAAAACGCTACAGGGGGAAGGTTACGCACTGGGAAATCTGGAATGAGCCCGACATGCGGGGCTTCTGGCAGCCGAGCAAGCCGAATGCGGAAGAATACCTCGAGCTCGTGAAGCTTGGCGGGGACATCGTCCGCTCCGAAATCCCAGACGCGAAAATCGGCGGATGCACGGCGTCGGCCGCACTCACCGACTGGAGCATGCGTTTCTTCGAACTGGGCGGTTCGAAGGCCGTCGATTTCTGGTGCATCCACCCTTATACGCCTGTTCCGGAGAGGCTTCGCCACAAGCATTACACCCCGTCGGGCGCGACGAATGACTACCTGTGCGCAATCAAGGGCATGCGTGATTTCGTAGATGCCAACGGGGGGCGGGATGTCGAGTTTTGGCAAGGCGAGAGCGGATATCCAAGCTGGTTCCCCGAGGCGCATTGGCTCTTCGCCACTCCGAAGGGAAAGAACCCGTGCAAGGCTGGTTGGCAGAGCCAGGCGAACCAGGCGAAGTGGCTCTTGAGGCGTTTCGTGTCCGACCGCCAGGTTGGCGTTGTTCGCAGTTCGTTCTACCAGGCGGCAGACGTCTCTCGCAGCTACTCGATTGCCATGAGCACGGAGAATCATCCGGCTGAGCAGGGCATTCTGGACGCCTGGACCTACCGTCCAAAGATGTCGTACGGAGCCTTTGCCAACTGGAATGCGCTCTTTGCCACGGCGAAATGCGACGACGAGGCGAAGGTGACGCTTTCGCCGACCGAGGACGCGGGCGCAAAGACCGTCGCGGCGGCTTTCAGGACGGACGGCGGCGAGGCGTTTCTCTACTACACGGCTTTCAACTTTTCCGGCAACTACACCGGCACGTGCTACACGGCGCGTTGCGATGCAAAACTCACCGTTCCGGCCACGCTTGCTCCCAAGCACCCAGTTCTCGTTGATCTGCTTCGCGGCGGCGTCTACGCCATCGGCAACGTCCGCCGGGAGGGCGGCACCGCCGTGTTCGAGGGGCTCCCGCTCGTCGATTACCCCCTCGCGATTGCGGAACATGTTTAAGTGGTTCCGCTTCTGGAGACAGGCAATGAAAACGAATCTAATGGCAAAGACATTTGCCGTCGCCGCGCTTGCGGCGACTTGCGCAGCCGCCGCCCCCGCATCGCAGCCCAGGCCGGGCGGGAAGCCCAACCTCGTTTTCGGAGTGATCAGCGACACCCACGTCCGCCTTGCCAAGGGCGGCGGGGGGATAAACCCGGAATACGGCACGGATACGCTCGAAACGGCGCTGGAATGGTTCCGCGACCGTGGCGTGGACGCCGTCGTCATCGCCGGCGACATCACGGACAGCGGCCTGCGCGGCGAACTCAAGGCCGTCGCCGACACCTGGTTCAAGGTGTTTCCCGGAGACCATGCGCCGGACGGGCGCAAGGTCGAGCGTGTCTTCATCTTCGGCAACCACGACGCGGCCGGGGAGTGGTTCGCAAAAATCAAATGGGGGATTTTCACCGATCCCGAGACCCTGCGCCGCGAGGCCATCTCCACCGACCCGCAGGGCGTGTGGCGGGAGTGCTTCGGCGAGGAGCTGCCGCCGCAGTATTTCGTGAAGTCGGTGAAGGGCTACGAGTTCTTCTGCGCCAGCTGGCCCATGGGGAAGATGAGCAACGGCTATGCGGAAACGGTGAACGCCGGCTGCATCGCGGCCTTTGCCGACGAGATGGCGAAGTGCGACCCGAAAAAGCCCTTCTTCTACGTCCAGCACCCGCATCCGCGCCACACCCTTTACGCCAACGGGGCCTGGGGCCAGGACGACGGCTCGTCCGTCGAGCTTCTTTCCCGCTTCCCACAGGCGATAGCCTTTTCGGGTCATTCTCACGCACCCTTGACCGACGAGAGGGCGCTCCGGCGCGATGTGTTCACGTCGATTGGAACGGGTTCACTTCGGAATATTTCCGCCGGCAGTCCCTGGAACCTTGTCCGCCAGAAGGGCTACGAGAACGGGAAATGCAACTACTGGGGCAAGGGCATTTCCTACACGGGCCGGGGGCCCATCATGGCGCGCTTCGACGCCCCGAAGACGATGCCGGTCGAGACCGGCCGCAAAGACATCCGCGTGGGGCTTCTGGTGAGCGTCTTTGACGACCGCGTCGTCGTCAGGCGCCGGGAGTTCCTGAGCGGGCTGGAGCTTGGCGAGGACTGGGTGATGCCGGTTCCGGCGCGGCCGCTGTCCCTCGCGGAACGCGCCGCCAAGTCCGCCCCGCCGCAGTTCCCGGAAGGCGCGACGCTCGCGGCAAAGGTCGTCACGGCAAAGACGCGCGGTGTGAAGCATGCCGGAACGGTCGTCAATCCTGAGGAGAAGACAGCGCTGCGCCTCGACTTCCCGGCGGCGACGGAGGGAGGCCATGTCATCGACTACGAAATCGCGGTCGAGGGCGGCGAAGGGGAGCGTTTTGAAGAGCGCATCTGCGCCATCGGCGGCCTCTACCCGCCGGGGCATCCGAAATCCGCGCTGCCCGAGCGCGCGATCATCTCGCTCGACCGCCTCCCAGCCGGCGCCACGACGGCGCAGGTGACTCCGCTCGATTCATTCGGGAACAGAGGCCGCCCGCTTTCGGCGGCGATTCCCGGAATGGGCAATGAGTAGAAAAGCATGAAAACTCTACTCGTCACAGGAGCCGTTCGCAACACCGGACTCGCCATCGCGCGGCGCTTCGCCGCCGACGGCTGGGGCGTCGCGCTCACGAGCCGCGACGCGGCGGCGGCACAGGCAACTGCAAAGGCGCTCAAGGCGGAGTTCCCGCAATGCGAGGCGCTCGGCATTGGCATGGATCCGGCGAAGGTCGCCGACATCCGCGCCGCCTTCGCGGCCGTGCGCGAGCGCTTCGGACGCCTCGACGCCTACGTGAACAACGCGGCGAACCTGGGCGTGGGGTATTCGGTTCTTAATTCGACGGAGGCCGACTGGGACGCCGTGATGAACGCCAACGCCCGCGCCGCCTTCTTCGGTGCGCAGGAGGCCGTCCGGCTCATGGCCAAAGGCGGCTCACTCGTCTTCATTTCCAGCTGCCACGCGAAGAAGGCCATGCCGGCCCGCATCCTCTACACCGCATCGAAGGCCGCCGTGGGCGGCATCGTGCGCTCGCTCGCCGTGGAGCTGGGGCCGCTCGGCATCCGCGCCAACGCGATCCTCGCGGGAGCGATCCGCACCGACCGCTGGGACGGCTTTTCGGACGACGAGGTCGCGAAGCGGCGCGCCCGCTGGCCGATCGGCCGCGAGACGACCGGTGACCAGATCGCCGCGATGTGCGCTTTCCTCTGTTCGGATGCCGCCGCCACGATTACCGGCGCCGAGATACCAGTTGATTCCGGCATCGGCGTCTGCCTTCTTGCCAACAACCCGCACTGGATGGAAAGCGACCCAGACAACGCCAAATATTTAGAAGCCACAAAGAACACAAAGGGCACAAAGGAATGACCCATGAAAATCACCAACATCAAGATCTTCACCCTCGACGCCTTCCGCACGAACTGGGCGTTCGTCAAGGTTGAAACCGACGAGGGTCTCCACGGCTGGGGCGAATGCACCCTCGGCACTCAGGAAATGGCGCTCGAAGGCTGCATCGCCGACTACAGGCGGCTCGTCGTGGGCCGCAACCCGCTTGAAATCGAAAAGATGCTCTTCGAGACCTACCGCGACAGCTACTGGAAGGGTGGGCCGGTGATGATGAGCGCCCTCGCGGGCATCGAAATCGCCTGCTGGGACATCGCCGGCAAGCACTACGGCGTGCCGTGCCACGCGCTCCTCGGCGGCAAGATGCGCGACAGGGTGAAGATGTACGCCAACGCCTGGTTCACCGGGGCGCGGACGCCCGAAGACTTTGCTGCCGCCGCGAAGCGAACCGTAGCCCTCGGCGTCAAGGCGCTCAAGTGGGACCCCTTCGGCAAGGCGCATCTGACGCTCTCCCGCGAGGAGATGGACGACGCCGTGGCCAAGGTCGCGGCGGTGCGCGAGGCCGTCGGCCCCAAGGTGGAACTCCTCATTGAAT
>Ga0326513_10003265_pt1 | contig 11809 bp, 25 predicted proteins | sample 2_2465_0518_D_FD_203654 | JGI IMG/M metagenome (GOLD analysis project Ga0326513, IMG submission 203654) | Bovine rumen microbial communities from UC Davis, California, United States - 2_2465_0518 | ecosystem: Host-associated > Mammals > Digestive system > Stomach > Rumen | place: USA... | reverse complement strand
CCGCCGGATGAGCGGTCAAAAGCGCGGGACGGGGGGCTATGGGATGTTCCTCGCGTACACATTCCCCTCTGCGTCAACCACATAACGCCGTTTTGCGTGTTCTGCCGCATGGCAATCTCTACACAGAAGTTCCATGTTGTCGAAACCCAGTGTGATCTTTGGATCGTCAATATTCTGCAAAGACAAATGTATTTTGTGATGGACAAACTCCCCGGCTCTTACGATTCCAGACTTCAAACACCTCTCGCACAAACCGCCCACGCTCTTCTTGTATGCGTTCCGTGCCTTCTTCCAAGCCTGTGTGTTATAAAAATAATCTGTCGGTGAATCGTGCGCCATGCTGTCCCTCCAAAAAGAAAACAGCCCAACCTCTCGGAAGGACTGTCTTTAGCGTTTGAATTATATCACAGCTCTATGTGCCATTGTGTGCCATGTTTCGCCGTAGTTCCTCCAGTGCCGCGCCGTGCATCCTGAGAACGTGCCTGTAACCATAGTGCATCTCATAGGCAACCTGCTCCCAACTCTCACAGAGTAGATACCTGCGCCGCATCAGATCCCTGTGTGTGGTACTCTTGAGCGTGGAGATTAAAGCCTCCGCTCTTGCTTTGGCTTTCCAGAGACGTTCAACGGCCTGACAGAGTTTGCCGTCTATGTCTGCCATTTGTAAGGCTATCTGCTCTGTACTCCCCCGGCCTGTTGTACTCATAACCACAACCTTGCTATAGTCAGTAGCAGAAAGATAGGTTTCCTCCTCTCTCAGTCTGTCCCTAGCACGGTTAAGGGTTTCGATCTCCTGATCTATCCTGAGTACCGATGTAAGGATTTCCTTTGCTGTCACACAATCACCTCACTATTGCCGGGAGGCCGATTTGAACGGCCTTCTGCGGGGATGGAGGGCATGAAAGGAAGAAAGGATTCCCCGCGCACTACCTGTCCCGGCAATCTATTGTATCAAAATATCCTCCGTTTGTAAGGGTTATTTCTCCCAAGAGAATGTAGGCCCCAAACCGCAGAGCCATTCGAAGGGTACTTGAAGTTTCTTCGCTATCTCCCTAACTCTGAGTGTGTTGGGTGGATCACGCTCCCCGGATTCCCACCGATAGATCATTTTGAGAGATACGCCCAAATACTCTGCCATCTCAGTTTGAGACATCCCCATGTAAACACGGGCCAGTTTTAACCGCAGTCCGAATTCATCCATTTCCGCGCATACCTCATTGACGCATCGTTTTGTTTCTTACGACAACACGAACACCGCAGTGTTCTGTTGTCCCTCTCAGCCCCACAGCTTACGCACAAGCCCATTTTCTTGCGCTCATAGTATTTCTGCATAGCCTTCTCGTTGTAGGCCTTATAATAGGCCGTGCGGCCCTCATAGCACCTGCTGCAGATTGACCTCCCGGCTTTGGTGCGTTCGTCCGTCCTGCCGCAGTTCCCGCAGCGTCCTTCACTCCGGTATCTCCAATAAGCATCCCGGCGGTACTGTGTACTGTTACTCATGTTTCCACCTCCGGCGGTTCCGGCAGGGGCATCCAGTGGGTGACCTCACTCAAGAGGTCATAGCCACTGCCTAAATAACAATCATCGGCGTCATAATAAAATTCGTCCATCTGAACATTTTCATGCGCGCTATATTTCACGTGAACCAAAATTCGCTGGCCATCGTCAGGGAGTTGGCAGTTTAGCACATACTCCCAATCTGGGTGCATCTCTCGTTCCTCCGCGTCCGGCTCCCGGGTGGTAAATTTGACCCACTCCGGCGCGGGGCTGATAGGGCAGCCGTTAAGTCGATAGTGCAGTATATTGACATCTGCCACAGAAAACGATTTACCCAGAACGGGGCATATTATTTCCATCCCGTTGCGCTTTCTGAGTTGGCAAGAATAGCAGCTCTCCGGCATCTCCATGCCCTTAATGATAATGTCAGCCATCAGCACACACCTCCGATTTCCCGATACGTCCGCACCGCACGTTCGTACTGGTCGTTATATCGGTTCCATTCTTCGCTTCCCTGCGGATATACGTTTCTGTGGCGATGTAGGGATTCCATTTCCTTGCGCCAATACCACAGTTGCCGCTCTTTAGCGGTCATATTCAGCGGATAGTTAGCCATTGTCAGCACCTCCATCCATCTTCGCCCCGCAGTGGGGGCAGTACTTGTGTGAATGGCTCCATACAGTCGTTGTCAGGTAATTGCAGTTTGAGCATCTGACCCATGTGTCTCTAAAGTCAAACTGTCCCGGATTGTCTTGCTCAATCCACTCCCCATGCACCACCGGGGCAACGTCAGCGGCTGGGAGGGTCTTAAATAGTTCAGCGAGTAGCGTTCTGGCTCTATTCATTCCGTTGCATTCGTCAACCGTTAAACATCCCATTGACATTGTAAACGGAGTCTCTTTGATTGTTTTGATTAGGTCATCCCTGTCTATGTACTCTGGCATTGTTGACCTCCTATCTGTGCAGTTCCCACTTGTCGCAGGAACCGTCTGGGTTCTTCTACCACAGCCCTTCCTGACCTTCCAATGGCGGTTCCGGTTTTGTGGTTCCGCGGCTAGGTCTAATCCTCCAATGCCGGAGAACAGGGACAAATGCGTCATGGGTCTAGCCTCGCCCCACAATCCCCGCAGTACCTGTCAGTTTCGTACTGGGCTATGTATCCGCAGAAGGGGCAGCGGTATAAATCCTCTGAGAGGTTCCAGCGTCCCACAGGGGCGGTTTCTATTGCCTTGATGTCCTTCCATAGGCAATGCAATAAACGCTCCTCAACGGGGTTGTGGTGGCTGTCAGCGTAGTAATTGCGGAAAACCTCCTGCACTGCGCTTTTTCGCACCAGATCGCCCGGTGTGAAGAATTCGGCTTTATTGATAATCATGATAGCCTGATTCAGCCCGGAGTTGACCGTATAGGGGTTTTCGCCAATGTTGGTTTCTCTCTGCTCCCGGATCGCTGAGAGCAGAGAATCCTTGTCAACGAATCTCACATTGCACCTCGCATTCGTCTTTCGTGGGCAGCTTGCATATCACGAATTGCCGCCATTTCGCTTTCGGAGAGGGAGAAATCTGTTTTCTGCGGTTCTGATACCGTGACCTCATCCTCCCATCTCTCCTGATTTAGCCATGTAGACGGGTTGGGGATGTATCGCCCGTTTTCCTGTGTCCATTGGTTTGACCTCTTCTGCGCCTCTACGGCAGCAATGAGGGTATCAACAGAAACTTTGACCTTTGCAAAGGATTTCCGTGCATCGCCTTTGCCAACCTTCTTCGGATAAACAGCCCAGAATTTTTCAAACTCTGCTTGCTTTCGATCTCCGGTCCCTTTTAACATTTGTTCTTTATCTTGTTCTTTATCTTGTTCTTTTTCTTGCTTGCCGTTTGCTTTCTCGCTGCTTGCGTTTGCTTCCGTTTTGCTTTCAGTTTGCTTTCCGGTTGCTTTCGGTTTGCTTCCTCCTGCTTTACCTGCATTTGCTTTCCGGTTGCTTGATTCAATTACGGGTTTTATCACCGATAACGCAAGAGCTACAGTGTCCGGAAGGGCATCCATATCAGGTTCAATTCCGTAAATGGCATAGTTGCAAATGGCGTCATACGCCTTGGCTCTGTCAGTTGCCTTACGGATGTAACGCAGAGCCTCATAAAATGATTTATAAAACGTAAATTGGTTCCGTTCTTCCATTTCGCTCTCCTACTTGTCCGGCAAATCAGAATTATTATAGAGTAGCATCCAATCATCTAACCGCATAACAACCAGCGTCTCGGAATGATCTCCCCGGCAGAAGATTGTTGGAAATTCCCCTTCCCGGGCATCGTGTACAGCTTGTGCCATCCATGTGTATAGGTTGCCGATCTCCTTCCGGCGTTTGGCCTCTATGTGGATGCCGGGGAGACCCGTTACATCCGGGTCTCCGTTGGCACCGCTGTACTGCTGGCCCCTCCGGGCATCATATCCGTATTGCCTAAGTTTTGACGCTAACTCTAATTCGTACCGTTTCCCTTTGCTCCTGCTGTTCACGGCAGTTCGTTCCACGGGAGGTTGCTATCATCATCCGGGAGGGAAGTAAACTTTTCTTCCTTGCGGATGCTGTCTGCGGGATAAAGGTTGTCAGCTACGATCTCAGCCGCTCTGCGCTTGTTTCCGGCCTTATCCGTGTACTCCCTAATCTGGAGCCGCCCGGTCACAATAATCGCTCTGCCCTTAGAGAAATACTTGTCAGCGTATTCCGCTGTATTCCTCCAGCACACCACATCCAGAAAATCGGTGTCTCTGGAACCGTCCTGATTTTTGAAATCCCGGTCACAGGCGATGGAGAACGATGCAACTGCCGTCCCGCTCTGCGTGTGTCTGAGTTCCGGGTCTGCGGTCATTCTTCCGCAAGCGATAATTCTATTGAGCATTTTTACCTCCCAATTTGTACACAGCCCAATGCGTTGTTTCACCATAGCGGTTCTTTCCGGTCTTGATCTGCGTTTCAATGGAGTAACCGCCCCGTTTCAGATCCCAGATTCTAGCACCCAACCGCATGATTCCGTACTGTTTGATAGCCTCCATTGGATCAATCTGTCCATAGTCCTGTAGGTGCCGCAGGACTTTTTCTGTTTGGGTCATATCGCTCCTACTTTCATCATCGCCGCCAGTTTGTCAGGCGGCAAGTACTCAATGCCTTGTTCCCGGCATTCTTGGATGATTAAATCAATCAGGCGGGCCATTTGTGCCGTGTCGTAGTCGCTCGACCCTTTGTACAGGAGTACATCTACCAGCCCGGGAGACGAAACGCCGATCACATCAACCCTTCGCCCGATATGGCCTTTACACCACATCTCCCGTATATCTTTGACATCTTCCACCCGGAATGTTGCCGTAGTGTAGTTGCCGCCCACATCCGGGATGATGCTCCAGTAGATTTCCTCCGGTGGAAGGCCCAGCTTCTCGCTGAGCCTCCCAAGAAGCGTCCAAGCGTAAGCATTTGCCGACAGGCTCCGCTTTTCCTTCCACCGGGTTATCTTTACCCGGAGCGGTTTATCTGCGTTCTGAGCGGCGAATTTTCGCGCCAGAGCGGCATCCTCCACCTTGAGGGTTATCCATGTACTGCCGTCCTTACCCGGCATCCAGTCAATCGCCGTTGCTTTCGTTTCCATCGTTGGCTCTCCGGGCTGTGTAGCAGTTGGCGCAAAGCGTCACCTTGTAACGCTTGTATGAGCCTCCTGCGATCTGATCTGCCGTGTAGTTTTTCCCATCCGGGAAAGAAGCATCCTCTATAGTACGTCCGCAGTCGTAGCAGATCCATTTGTGGGCGGTATCATCGCGCTCCTTTGTGGTATCATCCTCCGGCAAATCCTCCCCGGCGTAGATGTACAGGCCCAAACCGTGCCGCGCAATCGCTTTGGTGATGCACCGCTGGATTGCATCGTTTACATTTCTGGAGGTAATCCGCTCAAGCGGAATGGAGTTGTTCCGGTTATCCATCACCGGAAGATATTCAATGACCTCCTGCCCCTCCACGGTAACGCCGCACTTGACCCATGCCGTTCTACCGTCTGTGTGGTAGTTCATCCCGTCAGCGTTCTCATATACCCGGCTTGTGCTGTCAGGGTATGCCTTCATCAGTTCGCCCCAAGCCCACGCCCACGAGAGATATGTGAGGTTTCCCTTCTTTTCTGTGCGGTCATTCACGTTGACCGCATTCAGTTTTTCAAAATGTGTCATTATTTCAACACCGCCTTTGCCTTGTACTCCAGTTCCACACCGGGGATCTGGACATCATCCATAAGGAGCTGCTTGACGGAATTTGCGTCCAACTTCGGCTCCCCGTAGGAATACAAGTCATAACGCCCCTCCTTCACGAACCAGTTGACCGCAGCCGTTGCGTCCGTCACCTTGAGGCTTGCTCGGGGTTTCGGATGCTTGAGAGTGGCAACACCGCAATCAAGTTCCTCTCCATTGGAAATGAAGTCCAAAAAGCTGAGAATCCGCTTTGCCTTGCTGTCTGCCGACTTCGCCTTGTCGGTGAGCCGTTTGGCCTCTGCCTTGCAAGCGTCCGCTTGTGCCGCTGCTTCGAAATAGGCCCTCGCGCAGTTGGTCAGCTTCTCGGCCTTCTCCATGTTCAGAGCCTCAAGCCGCGCCAGAATGTCATTCTGATCCGCAACCTCCCCGGTTTCCGGGTCAGGCTCCAGCCCGTCCAAGAGGGCCTCTATTTTCTCGTTGATCTCGTAGATTCTTGACATTGTTAGTTCCTTTCTGCTATACTAGCTGTGTGATCTCCTTTTGCCGTTCCGGGCCTCCTACTCCCGGGGCGGCACTTTCATTCTTCTGGTATGTCCTCCAGGTAATCGTATTTGAGCTTCTCCCACAGCGCGTCCTTCGCATCGTCCTCGCAGTCGTGGCAGAAGTATCTCCCGCTGATTGCGTACACACTGCTGGACCGAACCGGGCAACCGCATCCCCAGCATACCGGCCTGGTGTCCAGCCAGTCCTGTTCTGAGTTGTAACGCTTCATGTCAGCCCGCCCAGCAGAACTTGCAGATCCACGCCAGCCCCGCAACGATGGCCCCCATAAAGAACCACCCCCAGCCGGTCTCCAGCTTCTCAATCTTGACCGTTGCCGCATCCTTCACGGGGCGGCATTTTACTTCTACAGCATCCCGCATCCTGCGGGTGCTTTTTCTTTTGGAGGGCATCATAAAGAATTTTGTTCGCCATCCTGTTGACCTCGAACTTCACACGCCCTTTGGAGTTGTTCCTTCAGCATATCCACGTTGACCATGAATCTGTTGCCTGTGTATATGCCTGGGAGCATTCCGGCCTTTTGCATCAACCGCAGCCGATACTCAGACAGCATCCCAAGAGCCGCTGTCTGCCTAATTGTTTTGAATGTCATTTCTGCAACCTCCGTTCTCTGAAGTTATTATTGCGTTTTGTCGAATCCCGGGGTATAATGTAGCTACGGGATAATCTTAAGCTTAAACTTCTATTTTGCCAATAATCCTAAATCATTTTCTTAAAAGCTTAACTTTCTGGATGTAATCATCCTTCACCCGGCTCCAAAGTTCTTCTATCGCCTCCTCCTCGCAGTCAAAACAAAAGTGTTTTGCTCCGATCTCATAGCATTCGTCCCTTTTCGATGGGGTTTCTACAGGCCCAGCAAACTGGCCTCCTGGCTAACCAGGTATCACGATTCATCTAGCCCACCCAGCAGAACTTGCAGAGCCAGAACAGGCCCACGCAGATAACGCCCATGAAGAACCATCCCCAGCCTGTTTCCAGCTTCTCAATCTTGACCGTTGCCGCATCCTTCACGGGGCGGCATTTTACTTCTACAGCATCCCGCATCCTGCGGGTGCTTTTTCTTTTGCAGTTGTCGGCGTTGATGGAATCGAACAGATAACCAACGTCCATCTGCCGCTGTACCTCCTGCCGTCTCCGCTCATCTGCGGCCTGTAGTTCCGCATTCAGCTTGCGGATAACCGCCTCTTCCCTGATAGTCATTTGCGTACCTCCTTAAGTTCCTAATAGCTTTGCCAGATCGCGCACGGAGTACTTCCGTCTGTTCCCCACCATGACCGGGTGGAGATCATGCTCCTTTATGTACTCACTTGCTGTTTTGGGGGAGCATCCCAAATATCTTCCAACCTGGGAAACAGTCAGGAAACTCCCAAACTGCTCCCTCATGTCCTGCCGGAGTTCCTTCCGTGTTGCCATTACTGACGCTCCTTTTCGTCCGGTTTCAGAAGTTGGTCAATGGTACACCCATAAAACTGCGCCAGCCGGAGCAACCTTGAAGCCCGTGGGGTTGTGATCCCAGATTCCCACTGATATACCGCAACCCTATCAACGCCCATGTGTTCAGCTACTTCGGACTGCGTTTTGTTTGCGTCAAGTCGCGCCTGACGAAATGACATTCAAATCCTCCTTTCGATATGTAAAGTGTTACTTGACATTTCAACAGAACTCTCTTAATATAAAGGTGCTCCCAACAAGAAAAAGCCCGCTGAAATGGGGGCCTGGTTTTGTGTTGTCTCTCAGGCTCGTACTTAGTATACATTAAGTTTGGCTTAATGTAAAGCGAAACTTTTGATAAATTAAATATTTGTGCATTTTTACTAATTTCGGGGGTGGTATTTTGGGAACATATCTGACTAACCGAATTGAGGCCATTTTGTTTGAGCGTGGAATTTCAAAGGCCCAGTTTTACCACGACTGCGGAATCACATCTGCCGCCTTTTCGCAATGGCGCACCGGGAAAACGTATCCGCGCAGGTCAAAGATAGAGTTTATTGCAAGGTATTTTGATGTCCCTCCCGCATACCTGACCGCCTCACCGGAAGAGGCAAGGGAGATCATTCTGAACGACACATTGGGAAAAGCGGGATTGGCCTATGATGGAACATCCGCAAACGGACTGCCGATGTACGCCAAAGATAAAAAAACGCCCCCCGGCCCCAGAAATGAGGCAGAGGAGGCTTTAATGGAGAAGCTGGGCCAGATCAGCCCGGACGATCTTCCACGGGTTCTTTCGGTACTGGATGGGCTATCAACCAATCCAGAAAAAACAAGAAGCGTTCTTGATCTTCTGCCGAAAGTTCTCTAAACACGGTCAGTATTTCTTCCATGCGGTTCCCTCCTTTCGGAGGTTATAGTAAATCATGGAATCTGCAAATAATAGGAGGGTATGTCGAATGAACAAGGGGAAAGACGGCAGGTATCACACCTCATTCCGCTTTGAGGGGCGTGTGTACGGCGTGAGCGGCAGGACGGAACAAGAGGTATACACCAAGATAGGTGCGAAAAAGGCCGCTCTGAGGGCCGGGAAAAGCGTCAAACCGAAAAGGGTAACAGTCCGGCAGTATGCGAAAGAATGGGTGGCAGCTTATAACAAGGGAGACTATCAGAGCATCCTTGATAATCAGATTCTCCCGGAACTGGGAGACATGGCCCTAAAGGAAGTCACCGAAAGAGATTTACAGGGTTTCCTCAACCGCAAGGCCGGGGAGTATTCCAAGTCCTATGTAACAAAGATGAAACTGGCCCTCTCCCAGATGTTCCGCAAGGCCAGAAAGAACAAACTCATTGTGGACGATCCCGCAGAAGATTTGGTGATGCCGGAGTGCAAAGAGGGCAAGCGAAGATCATTGACGGAATGGGAGCGGGGTTTGCTTCTCTCAGCAACAGAGAACCACAGAGGAAAGCTGTTTATCCTGTGTATGCTCTACTGCGGTCTTAGGCCACAGGAGGCCGCTGTGCTTCGATGGGATCATGTAGACCTTGAAGAAGGTGTCATACACATACTACAGGCCAGAAAGCGCAAGACAGGCGAAATAGGGCCTCCTAAGAGCCGCGCAGGCGTCCGGGATGTCCCTATACCGGGAGATCTGGAAAAAGCCCTCAGAAGCGCACAGAGGGCCGGGGACTATGTGTGTGCGTGGGATGGTAAACCAATCTCGCAAAAGAAAGAGAGTATCATGTGGGCGAATATCAAGAGAGAAATGGACATCCTCGGAGGGGCGCAGCTTTACCGGAATCAGGTGGTTCAATCTGTCCTTCCCGATGATCTGGACTTGTACTGCATCCGGCACACCTATTGCACCGATCTCCAGAAAGCGGGTGTCCCGATCAACATAGCCCGTGAATTGATGGGCCACAGTTCCATAGAGGTAACCGCCCAGATTTACACCCACACAGGCACGGAAGAAGCAAAAAAAGCCGCCCAGAAACTGGACGGCCTGAAAAAGTCAAACGTGATCTATGCGCGGTTTGGGTAATCCGTACTACAAAAAGTACTACACTGGACTACAAAAATATGCCCTTTTTGCGGGTTGCAAGCTAACTAACAAACGTCTGGGCAGCTCATTTTGAGGAAACATTTTACCCCATAAAATAAGAAAAACCACCGCAGTTATTCGGAATTTCCGAACATTTTGCGGTGGTTTTTTAGTGGTACGCCGGAAGGGACTCGAACCCCCGACCTACTGATTCGTAGATAGGAGACTGCCCGAAGAAAAGCGTTAATTTACAAGGCTCTTTTACAGGTCACTCCGGTTTCGTACTACAGAATGTACTACACCCCGTGCAGTGGTGTCCCGTTTGAGGAATATATAGCAAAAGAGGGCCGGGAGTAATCCCGACCCTCTACTTTTACGCACTATTCAACGTTCTGCAATGATGAGCATACGGATTGCGCTCTCCGGCATATCCACGATGAGAGATTCACCGGAGCCTCCCTTGCCCTTGAACTTCCCGGCCTTGATGAGTTTGTCCAACTCTTTTCGGTACGTCTGGGGGACATCCGCAAGCGTAACATACCACGGGTCACCAGGGATGATCTTACCCTCTCCGTCCGTGCGGAGAACATGGTTCGTCACCACGGTTCCTTCCTCGCCTACATAGTATTTACCGTCCACAATCTGACTGACAGCCATGTAACCATCCTCCTTGAAATAATACCAAACGCCGTTAATCTTCGTCCAACCAGTGGCCCAAGTTCCGTCTGAGTATCTGTACCACCAACCTTTAGAATCCTGCACCCATCCCTCGGTGTAGGTTTTGGATGCTCCGTACTTCGGTCTGCCGTAACCCATGATGTAATTGGAGTTCACAGAATAAGACTTCCTGCACACGCCGCCGCCGTTCGCCACAAGGCCGGACGCTCCAGAAGTGTTTCCTTCGATGGTATGGACATAGCCGCCGGAGACGTATTCAACGATACCAACGTGGTCAGCATCTCCAAAAAAGATGATGTCTCCCTTCTGTCCGTTGGTAGCGTACCACTGGCCCCGGCTCTTGAAAAACTGCACATGAGACGGGCAGTATGAGAACTTGCCAACAGCCTCAGATTCCCCGGCCTGATCTGCACACCACGATACAAACATATCGCACCACGGTTCCCCGTTCATTCCGTACCATTTGCCGTATTTGGTGTAGTTATTCCGTCCTGCGTTCCCGGTGAAACTGTCCAGATCGGCATTTGTGGCTTTCTCCAGATACCCCACCTGACTAAGCGCAACCTCAACGACTTTTTCCGCACTCATTCGTCCACCTCCGGCAGTCCCGCAAGGGATGTCAAAAGGCTCAGAATTCCCGCCAGAACGGACGCAGAAACCACGGCAACCCAATTAACATCAGACAGCGCCATAGCCGTTCCGATGGTTGCAATCGCCGTCTGAGCCACGGTTTTGATCGCACGAACCGCCGCCGCTTTCCACCAAGTTTTGCTCAATGTTATCCCCTCCCGTTGTGATTTAAAGTAAGATTTTACTCAGCTTCTTCCTCGGTCTGCACAGGCTCGTGATGGATAAACTCCTTGTATCCATCCACAGCGTCCAACTGCTCGTCAGCAATCATGACATAAGCGGTGGTTACGTCAGGAGCGTTCCACAGGGTCTGGCAGAGGCCGTGGAAAGCAGTCTTGGCGTTTGCGAGGTCGGTGATTCCCTCCGCATGGATGGAGTAATTGCCGTTGATAACCTTGATAATGCTGTAAACCATTTTCTTTTCCTCCTAAAGATTAAGAATTGAGATTGTTCAACGCTTCCGCAAGAGTTGTCTGTACGCAGTTAGTACCGGGAGTGAGTGTCGCGCCAGCCGCAATAGCCGCCGTGGAGAGATAGAGCGTGTTGCCGACAAAGAAATACTTGCCAGAGGCGATAGGAGCATCAGCAATCATATCGTCCTCCGTGGAGCCTGTCAGCTTGTCGATGTACAGCCCCGTGTCGGCACGGTAGGTCACATCCACATCGCCCGTGTCTGCCCAGATGTTGTTGGTGCCGTAGAGCGTGTTCAACTGCTCTGCGGAGAGGGTGACGGTGATGGGGGTGGCGAG
>Ga0326513_10003264_pt1 | contig 11814 bp, 9 predicted proteins | sample 2_2465_0518_D_FD_203654 | JGI IMG/M metagenome (GOLD analysis project Ga0326513, IMG submission 203654) | Bovine rumen microbial communities from UC Davis, California, United States - 2_2465_0518 | ecosystem: Host-associated > Mammals > Digestive system > Stomach > Rumen | place: USA: California... | reverse complement strand
TAAAACAATACTTGCTTTGTTTTCCCCAACCAACATCAATCTTCTTACTAGTTTGTCCACTCATATCACTATAAAACTTTACTGTAAAGTTTTTCTTTGGATAAGAAGCAGATGAATTTCCTTGAACTTTTAAAGTAGCAAAACAAGTAATTGTTTCATTATTATAGTTGATTTCACAGCTAGCAAAAGCTTCACCGTCAGCCTTAGAAGTAAGATTAGGTGCAGTACTAGATGTAAAATATACGCTGTCAATTTCAGAAGATCGTCTTTTGAGTTGCTTCAGCAACTCCTCAATTTTCTCACTAGAATAAAGAGTTGTTGCTGAAGCCTTCTCGTCATTAATGGATGGTAAGTTGTAAGTATTTTCGCCAATTCTTAATTTTCTTACATTATACTCTCCCATAAATAAAATAGTTTTAAATTAATTATACACTTGCAATATTAGAAAGTGTCAAAGTTTCAGTTGATGCGTCATAAGAAGCTGAAACAACATCAACAAGTCCCTGAACTGGAACAAAAATAGGATCACTGTTTGCAATGATCAATTTAACATAAACATTGTTCTCAACAAGATCAGTATCTTCAGATGTAGCAGTATAAAGAACTCCACTGCTAACAACTTTATCAACTGGAATTTCAATTTTAGAAATCTCAACACCAGCCTTCTTAACTGAATAAGAAGCAATACTACCCTGAGTAGGCTCAGCAAGCAATTCAATAGAAATATCGCCAGCACCTACAGCATCATCAACATACTTATAAATTCCTGTTGCTGGTGCAGCAGGTGTATCAACAATTTTATCACCCTCTTCGATATTCTCATCTTCTGCTGCTTCTTCAGCTGTAGCCTCATGTGAAACTTCTGCAACAGCCTTTGTACCAATCTCTTCCCATGCAGCGGCATCCTTCACATTGTAAGAAGTATCACCAATCTTGATTTTAGAAAAATCAGCCATAATTAATAAAATTAAGTATTAAAATTTAAAAGTTCGATAAAAAAAGAAGATATAGAATAAATCTCTAATAAAATCAATTTATTTCTATATCTTCTAATTATATTTTTATTCAACTGAAAGAATTAAGGTTCCTTCATCATCTGGATCAATAGTAGCAATTAGATCACCACTAATACCTGATCCACCTGAGTTCTTTTTAACTAAATCACTAACACTCGAACATGCAGATTTAAACCAATACTCAACAATGCCTCCATCTTCAACAACACCTACAGTTTTTCCCACAACTAGAGCGTCATTACCAGAAGAAGTTACTTCCGATAATTTATCAAAAGCTTCCTGTTTCGAATCATAAGGACCATAGAGATAATCAACATTCGGAAATTTAAATTTGTCTTCCTCAAAAGTTTCAATATTAAATTCTGTTGCTACACCATCTCTTGTATCAACCAAACCAGCTAAGCTAAATTTAGATACACTATCTAGATTGCTCATATTACTTTTTAATTAGTGTTTTATTTATTCAGCTTCAACAAACTGCATTAAGTACTCTTCGAAGTTTTGACCAGTTGCTGACATTAATCCAGCTTTGTAGCCTGGATATTCTGCTTCCCAAGCAGGGTTTTTAAATGCATTAAGTATAGTTGGATTAGTATTATTCCAACCTGAAACTAGACCAGCTTGAGTAAAATTAATTTCAGCCTTATAACCCTCTTTGCAGAAGATTATTAACCAGCAAGTACCACCAGGGATAGTCTGTGGTTTAGTCTTTAACATACTAACAGCATCATTAACAGAAGTAAATGTAGTATACTCATACTCTGCCTTAACATCTGCTGGAGTTGCGTTATTGCTAATATTTACCATAGCAGTATTTGGAACAAATTTAAATACTACTGCAATAGGCTCCTCAGCTACTTCAGCTGCAGCTTGATATACATCAGCTGTCTTAGTTGCTGTCTTACCATTAAGAGATACTGTAGCAGTAACTGTAGTAATCTTAGTTCTAGTAGATGCTGATGCAGCTGTATTATGTGTAACTTTACCATTGCTCTTATTTACAGATGTTCCTGAATAAGTAATAGTTGCACCAGAAGTTACAGTAGTTGTAGTAGGCTGATCTTTAGTTGTACCATCACTATAAGTAATATGTACAGTCTGTGTCTTAGTCTGTGAATAAGCAATAGTTGGAGATACTACACCACCTTCTGCTGGAACATCACCATACTGAAGCTTACTGATTGTAATATCACCATATGTAGTCTCAGTTGTTCTATCAACCTCTGTTACAGGAGCTACAGTCTTACCTGCCTGATATACATCAGCTGTCTTAGTAGCAGTCTTACCGTTAAGAGATACAGTAAGAGTTACAGTTGAGATCTTAGTACGATTCTCAGCATCTGTACTCTCTGCAGTAACAACACCAGTAGCAGCATTAACTAGTGAGCCTGCATAAGACAAAGTAGCACCAGTTGTAATAGTACTATTAGTTGAGCTAGTTACACGACTTGTACCATCTGTATAGTGAGTAATGTTCTTTGTTGTCTTAACCTGACTATAAGCAACTTGTGGAACTGACTTACCGCCATCTGAAGAAATATCAGTGTAAGTAAACTTGCTAATGCTAATCTCACCAAATGTATCAGTTGTCTCAACGTGATCAACCTCTTTTGGGGTAGCTTCGCCACCAGCAGGAATTACTTCAACCTCAAATTCAAATGCATTAATATCTGAACCAGTTGTACTAACAATAGGAGACTTATGAGTATCTATTGCAGTAATCTTTACTCTACCTTCAGATACACCAGTTAAAACATTATCACTAGTAATAAAAGCCTTACCCTTTGTTGGGTTTCCCTCTGTATCAACTGTACCACTAACTGACTCACAAATCCAAGTCACATTTGTTGGAGTATTGGCAGTTACTGGATCAGTAGTCAAATTCAGCTTAATCTGTTCACCGACCTGTATAGACTGTACATCTTCCACGATCGAAAAGCTTGTATATTTGTCCTGGTCGAGAAGTTTCTTGTCCCTAATTTCTTCGTTCTGATCATTACTTGCTGAATTAATAAGTTTCTTAGATATAAATAGAAGACTATCAGTATCATATTCACGATAACCTTCACGCTCAGTTATCAAAGCAGCGTTCTCGCCACTTAGTTCAGTATTAGGATCACCACTAATTGGAGTTGGAATTGATGATGTTACATCATGACCATAAATTAATGGTTTTCCAGAACTTGTAAATTCATCTGCCATTTCTTAAAAAATTTTATTTTTATTAAGTTAAATTTCTTCACTTCATATAAAAGGGTTTCAGCTTGACTTTGTAGCAAATATTGGATTAGAAAAAAAAAAATCAATGCGCAAAAATTGCGCATTGATTTCTATGATTAATTAACATTTAAATCTGTTTGAGCTAATCCCTGACAAGTTAACTTAAACAATTTTTCAACTGAGTCACTAATATATTCAGTAATATTATCATTCCATCCTTTAGTTTGATAGAATTTTAATACAAACTGTAATGCAATAACAAATCTTACTCCATATATTGCATCAGCTTCTAGAACATAATACCAGTTATCAGCTTTACATTTGTATTTAATAGGCTGATACTCATAATTACTAGTACTATATGTTTCCTTACTAGAATTATTTTTTCTATCTTCGATGTACTCAAATAATATAGTTAATTTACGTTTAAGTTCATCAACAAATACTGGCTCTGAGTTCAAATTAAGCTTACCAGTTAAAAATTCTTCTAATCTATTATGAATAATATTAGAAGCATAAGCAGTATAAGCAAGATCAGGCTTTTTCTTAGAGCTTATTGTTCCAAACTGGAAGAAATTTTTAACATCAAAAACTACTGAAAATAGTAGAATCATATCTATTAATTTCTGCCCAAACTCACTAAGACCACTACTACTATTTTCATCAAACATCACACTTGTATCATTTAACAAGTTAATGTTACTAATAAATTTAGGAATTACCAAATTAACTGATGAATTAGCATCTATTGATCTGACGTTATTGTAATTAAATAGCTCTTCAGAAATTCCACTATATTTTTGATAGCCATCTTTTGTAAGCAATCTAGTTACAATATTATCTTTAAGTGATTTTTCTTTTCCACTTAAAATATTCCTACTGAACTCTAGATCATCTTTAAATAGTTGATAATCCTTTTCAAAGATATCCATATAGGTATCCTGCAAGAATTTATTAACTTTATCATTAGTAATGAGACTATCATCCTCCTTAGCTACTTTTCCAAGATCTATTCCATAACAGTAACTTTCATTATAATCACTTCTCAATGATTGACCAAAAGCTGTTAGAGTGAAGTTGTATCCACTTCCATATTCCTTTTCTTTATTATCATTACTAATAGCATTTCTTAATTCTTCATATAAATAAATGTTATCAACTAATGTATTCTTTACATCTTTTATAAGAGAACTATAAGTAATATTAATAAACTCATCATCATCCGCATCTGATGTAACTACTAGTTTACTAGTTGTTAAGAAAAATGTAGTACTATCAAGAACTTCACGTCTAATAACTTGTGTATTATACAACACATTATTACTAATAACGCTTTCATATTTAGTCCTATCACCATAAAACATTTGTCTAGTTTCATATCTTACTTTATTATTATAAGTGGTAACAGGAATTATAAGCTTATATTCTGAACTTGTCTTACTGTGTTTTATTGCATATAGGTGACCTGGCTTAAGATCATTATAGTTTAATTTCTTACTAGTGTTAAGGCCTTGATTACTTATTGCTTCCATAATCTTTTTATTAACCTCATCATCTAGATAAGTTTCACTATCGCTATCACTATTTTTTGTAGTTATCAAATAATCAGTGGTATATGCCAACAATCTTGAAGTAGTATATCCAGAGAATCTTACTAAAAAACCACCATTATTACTACTAAGTATTCCATTACTATCTATGCTAAAATTACCACATAGAATATTATTAACTATACCAGATCCCTTAACAACAAAAATAGGAATAGTTGACAATTTGTCAATTTCCTCATTATCTAGTATTCTAAAGAATATATTTGTACAGTCACCTACTGTATAAGCATTAGCGTATAAATTATTGACACTAAATAATATTTGAATTTTTAAATTATTATTCTTTATTTTTATAAAAGAAACTGATCTTTTTGCTTTATAATAATTCTCATAATTATCATTACCACTAATACTCTTACGTTCTAGTATACTGTATTCAGACTGTTTTATACATCCATTAATTAAAATATCCTTAACTAGAATATTTTTATTATCGTTTTGTATTATTGATTTAACGGTCTTGAGAAGTTCCTCAGAATTTAACAGCTCTTTATAATTACCAGTACTATTTGTACAAATTCCATTAATATCATTAAGATATTCATTATCTAGGATATTACTAAATATGCCCGTACTGAACGTTTCCAGTTGTGATTTAACATCTCCAACTCCTTTCTTAGAAAGATTATTCATCTGATCTTTTGAAACGAGTGTAGTAAAACAGTAGCTTTTATCACTAGGAGAAGGAGTTTCACTGTTATCACTAATAATGTATTCGAAGATTGGAAAATATGCTTCATCTTCTTGTACATAATTAGCTTTTTCTCTGCCTAATGATAATGTATCATTATGCATATTGATATCAAGTGTCCTACTCTTTAATAAAGCTCTGTTTGAAATACTAAAAACTTTACTAACTTTTCCATCATAAGAGTGTTTCTCTCTATAAAGAATTTTTGACATATATTGTGTTTTTATTAATGAATAAATTAAATTGAATTTACGATTTTTGAAAACAAAGAATCAAAGCCTGCTAAATCTAAAAACTTTGAATAGTTCTTTTGAATTATTCTTCTTCCTTTATACACAACTACTGGACCTCCAGGAAAATCATCACAACTAATTGATAAAAGATTTTCAACTGGATTATATTCTATATACCCAATCTCACGTTTACTTACATCTGGACTGTATAAGACTAGTCTATAGTTTCTTCCACCAGTTTCTACAAAAATTACAACTCTATTCTCTGGAAGTTTAAACAATAACTTTGTACTATTGTATAACGACCTAATCTTTTTCATTTCTGGCAAATTTTGACTAAACAAATCTGCGTTGTTTGTAACTTCTGAATACATTTTAATTTTATATTTTATAACTTATTAAAAAACAGGGCTTTATCTTCCCTCATTACTAAGAAAAGAAGCCCTGTTTAACTCCAAAATGACTAACTCAGCGTAACATTAGTAGTTTTTGTTTGATCTAATGTTAATTTACAAGTTTTATTATTAAATGCTGCGATTGATTCTGCATGACTAGATAGGAATATACAACCTATATTCATCTTTGAAATTATATCAATGCAAACATCATGATTCTTAGAGTCTAAGTGTTTTAAGAACTCATCAAATATAGCAAGACCTAAGCCAGTAACTACATTAGATAAGAAATGAACATCAAGAAGAGTTAACTGACCACTAGAACAGCCTTTAACTGAAACCCAGTTTCCATCTCCTCTATTGAAATAACTAGCCAAATCAAGGTGTTCTTTGGTTCCAGACTTATATTCGATAACTTTATAGATTACGTTATTATCGCTAAACTTATTTGCCAAGTTATCAAGAGTCTTTCTATAAATCTCTCCAGTTGGGCTTGTAAGTTTATTATATAAGAAGTAACCATTTAGTGACTGTTCTTGACCAATCTTAATCTTATTTAACTCTTCAATATTATTCTGTAACTCTGAGATAGAATTAGACAAGTTATAGAAAAGATTCCAAGAATTAATCTTAGATGTTATCTCAGAAGCTATTTGCATATAGTTATCTGGAAGTGTAACTTGCTCTGGCTCAGCTCCTAACATCAATAGTTGATTACTCAAATCTTTTAAACGAATTGATTCATTGTCAAGATCTGAATGTAAACTAGTTCTCTTATTCTTTTCTATCTGTCTATTTGTTATTTCACTTCTACAATTTGCCCTATCATCAACAAAGTTATTTTTAAGATCATTTAACTCTTGACTAAGCTTCATAATCTCATTATATCTTTCATCCTTTTCAACAAGCATTTCTTCAAGCTTTTTCTTAAGCTCGTTTTTATGTTCTTGAAGTACAGTTGGGTCAGAAAGAAGTTGATGACAACAAGGACATTTCTTATCTACTTCAATAGAATTATATTCAGCATAAATTCTATTTCCAGATTCACAGAATGAGTTATATTCTGATTTTTTCTTGTCTATCTCTTTTTCTAGTTCATTAATCTTATTTTCTGTTTCATCAACTGAGAAAATTCTCTGTTCATATTGAGAAATTTCACTATCAATTATTTCATCAGCTCTAAGACTATTTACTTGATTACTAATACTAGTATATCTATCTGTAGAATCTTTAATTGAAGATTTTAATGAAGATGTCTTAGTATTATAATCATTCCAAGCATTCCACTTATTATAAAGGATTTGCAGACTAGAATAAGAATTATTCAAATCATCTAAACTCTCTTGTGGGAGCTGAATCATATTAATCTGATTAGTCGCATATTCTAATTTTGACTGCTCTTGTAGAATCTGCTTCTTTGTATTATCAATAGCATCTTTATTGTTATTAATAATAATCTTAGATGCCTCATTTAGTAAATCTACTTTATGAGTTCCAAAGAATTTAGAAATCAATTCACTCTTTCTCTCTGGATTATTTAAATAACTTCCAAGAAAACTAGGATGATTTGTATTAAAATATGCGATTTCTTCCAGATATTCAATAAATGGGAATAACTTCTTAACTTCAGCATCAAATGCCTTCTTGTTAGCAAATTTTATTTCTTGCCCATTCATTGCCAGTCCAAATACACTCTTAGAAGATCCAGTCTTTGAAATTATACAACCTCTTCTTATGATATAAACACTTCCCTTGTATGTAAATTCAACTTCAGTGTAACAATCTGATTCACCGAACTTTACAAACTCTCGAATATTTGTATCTCCACAAAAAGCTGTCATAATTGCAGATAATAGGCTAGATTTTCCAGCACCATTGTCTCCAAGAATAAGAACCTTATCTCTATTGTTAAAATTCAAAGTTACATCCTTTATACTTCTCCAATTTCTGCAAGTTACTCTATTGAATACAAAGTTGAAATCAAAATCAACTTCATCCATATTAGAAGAGATGTAATTTGAAACTTCAGAGTGTATTTTATCAAGTCCATTACAACTTATAACCTCACTGATAATTTTATCAAGTTCATCTGAATTTACAGTAGAAGTAACTAATCCACTTTCATTTGAAGCAGATGAACTATTCTTATAAACATACCAAGTGTTATTATCACTACAATATCCCTCTTTATCTTTATCAGTTGTATAATCGAACTTTAACAAGTTATCGTTTGGATTTAGATTTCCATATTCCCAAGACTTGTTTACAGTATCAATAAACACACAACTTGCATCAGTAGTATCACCTAGTTTACATCTTTGTGGAATACCGATAGATACATACTTTCCTCTAGTTGCCATCTTATGAATATCACCACAAATTGCTAAACTAAATTTACTTTCATCAAGCTTCTGACTTTCGATAAAATCAGTATCAGAATAACAAATAGTAGCGTGTGTAATTAGCAAATCAACTGGGTTAGTAATCCAACTCAAATCGAATTCTGGTTGCCAATTAGAAAATGCTATTGTTGTGTTATTAAATTTCTTAATTTTCTGATGAGCATAGTACAAATTATCTGGAAGCATAACTGATAAATAACAGTCTTCAAAATCCTGATTAATACCTTTATTATCAAGATCGTGATTTCCCCAAATAATATAACCCTCTTTGAAATAAGACATTAATGTATTCAAAAACTGTTTTGCTTCAGCTAGAATATACGGTCTTATAACTGATTTTTCTATAATATCTCCAGCAATAAATACAGTATCAGATCCCTTAGCCTTAGCAGCTTCAATAATATTTTGAGCTACTATCTTGGTCTGATTTAATCTATACATATTTGATGGATTTCTTGTTGGATAATCGTAAATATGAATATCAGCAATACAAGTTATAATATTATTCATTTTTTCTTTATGAATTTCTAATTAATACTAAGTAATTATCTAATAGCCATTGTAGTGCAGCATAGGCATGTTTACACAAAAGAGATCCAGTCTGTCTCTTTGGTGCTGTTGTTATTGCTGTACCTAAAGCTGCATTTGTTTTATCATTCAAAAATAGAGAATGTCTTCTGTTTAGTTCATATGCTGATCTATACATGAAGTCTTTGCAATCACAATAAACTTGACATTTACTACTAGCTCCATTTGCATTAAAATCTGGCTCAGTCTTTACGAATACTGTGTGAGATCTTCCTGTATCAGAAGTCACTCTAAATTTAAATATTAGATTATAAGAATTAATCAATTTTTTACCTAAAAATCTCTCTTTAAGTCTTTCTGGAAGCGTTGCCTTTCTGACTTCATGAAATGTATCAACAAGTTCAACTGAACATCCAGCAGCTCTTTCTAATCTACCCTCATCTGTCTGTAATAGCTCACTTAATGTATAAGGTCTATTCAAAAGTGAGTTAACAATACTACTCATAAATAAATTTTACTGTACTGAATTAGAATCAATCATTGTGTTTATGTTTCCTGACTTTGATATTACTTGACCAGTTTCTTTCAAGTAAATTCCAGAAAACTGCGGAGAACTATCAATATTTGTAAAGACAGCCTCTGCTAATGTAGACGGAATAAGTTTTCCATCCTTAAATATTCTATCGGTTTCCTCATCATATAGATAAGTTTCACCTTTAATTGTATTAATTTGCTCCATTATAATTTAACAATTTAAATACAAATTTGGATTTAATCTTTCAGCAAATTGCTTATAGTAATCATCAGATATTTTTGATACTCCATATTTATTGCAGAATGTTCTAAAATCTTCTACACTTCCTATGGATCCAATTTTATCAAATGAATTTACTAAGTTTACAACCTCATTATAGTTAGGGAATAATGAAAGATTAAAGCTTTTTAATTGTGTTAAGAAACAATCTGGGTCTGTAAGGTCTTCATAATTATTATTCATAATATTCAAAATTACCTTTACAATATTTGCTCTACTGTTTTTCAACACTTTCTTTGTTCTGTTGTGTCCAATTCCAAGAGAACTCAAAATAGAGTAATAATTATATAATGATAAATTATTTGCTGTTAGTTCTTGTGGAATCTTAGCATACATATCATTATAAGTTACTACCTCTGGATTTTGTCCCTTTGATGGTAATTTAAATTGAACACAAGAAGGGCTTAGTGAATAAGATAAATCTGAATCCTTTGTAAAAATTACCATAGGTTTTTCAGGAGAAATCTTATCATATAACTGAAAGGAAGCTATAGTTGCAATATCATCAAACTCGTAGCCTTCACAAGATATGTAAGGAATTCCTATTTTTGGAAACTCCTCCTTCATAATAGTCTTTATTCTATATTTTAGTTTATTAGACTCAATCTCCCTTTCTACTTTTTCTATTTCTTCTTGACTTGAGTTTGGATCTTCTTTTAACTTATTAAGATCACTTTCAGTCATAAATTTTCTATCACCCTTATATTGAATATAGTCTTTTATAATATCAGTTCTGTAATAACCACCAAGCTCTTTGTTCCAAGCATCGGCTACCATAATAATCTTATCACAGGTAATATCATAATCTCTGGCTGATTTATTAAGTGTTTGTATTGTTAATCTTAATACATCACCTACATTAAATTCACTTACTTTTTTATCTTTAAGTGCTATCCAAAGATTTCTTGTTAGAAGATATGAACTATCAACCAACATTAAACTATATTTATTGTTACTCATACTTTTAATTTAAATATAAAAAGAAAATAGACGTGGCTTCTAAGCCACGTCTATTTTTATTTAATTTATTAATTTTCTTTAGATGGGCTGTTATTTAGAACATCCCATTATTACCGTTTCCACCCTGCTGATTGAAGCCTGGACCAAATCCACCAAAGCCACCGAATCCAGTGTTAAAACCTGGCTGCGCTGCTGGCTGTGGATTAGGATTAGGATTAACTGGTGCACTAGATACTGGATCAAGGTGTGCTACAGGAGGAGTCGCTGGATCTGTATTATTCTCAACGACTGCCTGAGGATTAACAATACCTGACTCAGTCTGAGCCTGTGCCTTCAACACAGGATCGTTTGTTACAGGCATCTCTGAAAGTCTCTTCAGTGCATCCTCTGTAGTAATCTTAACAGCCTCAGATGGAGTCTTACCAACTGCCTTCTGTGCTCTAATTGCTGCAAGCTGCTCAGACATATAGAGAATAGCATTCTTTATTACATTTGAATTAAAGACGCGTCTCTTACCTGCCTCAACATCAGCACAATCCTTACGATTTGCCTGAGATCCAAGGAACCTGTAAATTGGGTCATCCATAAGATCAAGATCTGCATCTGGAATTGTAATTCCCTTTAGACGATTTCCTTCACCAAACTTATGGTTTACTGTAACATCAAATCCCTTTCCGTTATCAACTTTTGGCTTAATAGAGAATAGAATATAACCATCTCTATCAGTTGTGGCATCAGTATAGATGTTAGTCAACCAGGTCTTGTCGCCATTACCAAGCTGGATATTTGAATTAACATCTTCCTCTACCTTAGAAACGAAATCCTTTGCTGTACAAACAAACAAGGCACTAAAATTAGATTTAGAAGCGTGACTAGTTTCACCCAAATCCCACTTGTTCAAGCAGAAAGCGTTGAAAATAGTGTAATTCTTCTTTCTAACAAAAG
>Ga0326513_10003262_pt1 | contig 11819 bp, 19 predicted proteins | sample 2_2465_0518_D_FD_203654 | JGI IMG/M metagenome (GOLD analysis project Ga0326513, IMG submission 203654) | Bovine rumen microbial communities from UC Davis, California, United States - 2_2465_0518 | ecosystem: Host-associated > Mammals > Digestive system > Stomach > Rumen | place: USA... | reverse complement strand
AGGAGGAAAAATGAGCAAATACATCAACGCAGACGAATTAATGAAAGAGTTTATCGAGTTTGTAGCACCATCTAACCGAGACTCTTCATTACCGATACCGACTTGGAACGATGCTGTTTCTCTGCTCGGCTCTGCTCCCGATGCAGATGTTGAAAAAGTGGTTAGGTGTAAGGATTGCAAATACTATAAAAGTTATTATGATAAATACAAATCATTTTATGCTTAATTACGATTTAATTGTTATTGAAAGAATATTAAAGGAGGCGGAGAAATGAAATATATTTGTATTGTAGAGCCGTTAAACGATACAAAGCACAATCACTATTTATTTACCTACGAGTTTGGCAGACCGCCCGTAAAAGATATGATAGTCCATTGTGAAACAAGATTAAAAAACGGAATGTATGGGAAAATTACAGAGTGGGCGAGAGTGCCACAAACAGACGAGGAACAGTTAATCCATATAATTAGTTCACTTGCACCGAATGTAACTTTGCCGTTAAGACCCGTTGATATTATTTTTGGAGAGGCAGAACGGAGGGAAAGTGAATGATTGAATTTAAAACGCCATCAGAGTGGTCTGACGACAGAATCGGCTTCTGGATAGAAGGCAAAAACAAAGAGTCAGGGGAGCGCAATTTTCAGTGTTCGAGATGCGGACTCTACAATTCATACATCGCAAACTTCTGCGACGTCTGCGGAGCAGATATGCAAGACCACAAAAATGGAGGGCACAGAGTAAAATGACCGAAATCACAATGACGCTGACCTTCCCGAAGCTCCCGACGGTCACGGCGCAGCAGAAGGGCGTGAGGGTCGTTCACGGCAAGCCGATGTTCTATGAGAAGAACGAAGTCAAAGAGGCGCGCAGAATCTTCGCCGACGCTCTGATGCCCTACGCGCCCGAGCAGCCGCTCGACTCGCCCGTCCGCCTCGTCTGCGACTGGTATTTTTACAGCAAGTCGCACAAGGCGAACACATGGCGAACGACACGACCCGACACCGACAACCTCCAGAAGCTCGTCAAGGACGTCATGACCGACTGCGGCTTCTGGCTCGACGACAGTCAGGTCTGCTGGGAAACCGTGCGTAAAAAGTGGACGAGGGCAGAACCGGCACTCGTCATCAAAGTGGAGGAGCTCGAAGACCCTCCCGCATTTTAAGGAGTGGAATATATGACAGAACAATTCCTCAAGGCGTTCCGCAATAAATATCTTGAAGTCAGACAGCTCGAGCGTGAGCTGGCGGCGATGGGTCCCGTCCCGAGGGTGTCGCAGTTCGACAAGATTCTCGCAGAGTCAGACTCGGAGGGCTCGCAGGTCGAGCAGGCCGTCGAGAAGTTCCTCATCATCCGTGAGAGATATGAGGCAATACTCAACGAATACATTGACGACAAGGTCCGCATCGAGCGGGCGTTCGCCGAGTGCCTCACCCCGAACGAGCGCACGGCGATGAGATATTATTACTTTCAACGGCTGAAATGGGAAGACACCGCCGAGCGCATGGACATATCAACACGGCAGGCGCTCAGGCTCCGCAAGTTCGCACTCGAAAAACTTGTAAATTATTGACTTATGTCATTGTATGTCACTTTCTTTTATGGTAATATGATAGCATAGAGATTCGGCAAGGAACGGGGGCTTGCCGAGTCTCTTCTGCTTTTCTCACGGATGACTCCTTTCGCCCTTCGGCAGCTGTGGGTTATCAGCTGCCACTCCTTGTAAATAACAGACGGTGTCGGCACAGGATAAGCCGGCGAGGGATGGGGGCGGGGATTAATATGGCAAGAGAATTTGCAAAACAGTTTTATCATTCCGCAGCGTGGGACAAGTGCCGAAAGTCGTTCATATCTGAACGAATCGCAACTGACGGCGGTTTCTGCCAAGTATGCGGAAGTAATCTCGGCTTCATTGTTCACCATAAAATAAAACTGACACCGAAAAACATAAATGACCCGAGCATTGCTCTGGCTCACAGCAACCTGATGTATGTCTGCCACGATTGTCACGATAACATTCACTTTCACGATATGCACGACGGTGTCGTTCGATTCGGTTCTGATGGTCAACCACTCCCCCCATTGGAAAACGGCTGACAAGGGGGTGGGTGTCCGTTGGGGTGGACTTTATTTTTCACCGATGATAATTTTCGAAGGGGGTGTCTTTTTGGCATTTACCGCAACTAAAGAAGATATTTTAAAACTTCCCGAAAGTAAGCGTGAGCTGGCTATGGCTTTATATAAAAAGTGTTGTTTTCAAGAGAAGGAATTGACAAAGCTTCAGACAATCATCAAAAAAGACGGTTGGACTGAAGGGTATCAGAACGGTGCCAACCAAAGCGGGCGGAAAAAGACCGGCGAAGCTGACAGTTACCTTTCACTGGCGAAAGTTTTTAACAGCACGGTTAAGCAGCTTAACGACTTGCTCAAAGAAAACTCCGGCGATGAAGACGACGGATTCTTAAATTATGTCAACGGAGGGAAAAAGGCGGTTATCAGATGACCGACTTTGAAAAATACTTCACGCAAATATATGACGGTCGCATCGTTGCTTGTGAAAAAATGAAAATGCTTTCGGAGCGGCTTCTGAATCAGTATGTTTCTCCGGAACAATATCATTTTGACGAAGCGCTCGCAAATCATCACATCGGATTTATTGAGCAGTATTGCAAACAACCGACAGGAAAACTTGGCACACCGCTCCGGTTGGAACTGTTTCAAAAAGCGCGGCTTCAGGCTCTTTTCGGATTCGTTGACGATAACAATATCCGACAGTATAACGAGTGCCTGACAATTGAAGGCAGAAAAAACGGAAAGACAACCGAGTGTGCAGCAGTCGAAATTGATGTGGCCTGTAACGACGGCGAAGGTGCTCCGCAGGTTTACAATATCGCGACAATGCTCGAACAAGCGAAGCTCGGCTTCAACGCTTGCCACAAAATGATTCGTCAGTCACCTGTATTAAAAAAATACATCCGAAAACGTGCAAATGACTTGTATTGTGATTTTAACTTCGGATTTATAAAAGCCCTGGCGAGCAATACAACATCACTTGACGGTCTTGATACGCATTGCGCCGTCATCGACGAACTCGCTGCAATTAAAAACAGAGATATATATGACCTTATCAAGCAGAGTATGGGTGCCCGCACTCAGCCTCTGCTTTTCTGTATAACAACAAACGGTTTCGTCCGCAACGGAATATTTGATGCGCAGTATGATTACGCCAAAGCGGTTATTGAAGGCAAAGTAAAAGATGACCATTTCTTGCCGTTTATATATGAACTTGATAACATCGACGAATGGGATAAACCGGAGTGCTGGATAAAAGCAAATCCCGGTCTCGGAACAATTAAGTCTTATGACTATATGGAACAGATGGTTGCGAAGGCAAAAGCGGACCCGTCATTCAAACCCACAGTTCTTGTTAAAGATTTTAATATGGTTCAGACGAACGAGGCGGCGTATCTCAGGTTTGAGGAAATAAACAACGAGAAAGTCAGTGATGAACACTTTAAATACTGCATCGGCGGCTTCGATGCTGCTGACAGTATAGACTTAAACGCTGCCGTCGCTGTCTGCCAAAAACCTGATTCAAACGAAATTGTTGTTCGCTCAATGTTCTGGCTTCCGGAAGAGCAGGTTGAGAGAGACGGAAGAGTCGAACGTGATTATGTTCCGTATCGGCAGTGGGCAAGCGAGGGAAAGCTTCGGCTGTGTCCCGGCAATAAGTGCGACAAACGAATTTTTCTCGACTGGTTTTTGGAACTCAGAGAAAAAGAAAAACTGTATCCGTTGTATATCGGGTATGACCCCTGGCATATTTCCGACGACCTTCTTGCACAGTTTAAAATGTCTTTTGGCGCTCAATGCATGGTTCCTGTTCGCCAAGGCGTTTTCTCGATGTCAGAACCTATGAAAGAAATCAAAGCGGAATTTCAGGCACACAATATTGTTTATCAGAACAATCCGATTCTGAAATGGTGCCTTATGAATCTTCACGCAAAGCGTGATGTCAATAACAATGTTCAACCTGTTAAAGGCGACTCGCCGTTGAAAAGAATCGACGGAGCGGTCGCTTTAATTATTGCATATAAAGTTTTGCTCGATAAAAAAGAAACTTATATCTATCTGAATAAGGAGCGAAAACATGACAATACTGAAGAGCCGTCAGGAGCGGCAGAAGATTAAAAAAATAGAAAAAGGACTGAATGACTATTTCGAACTGATTACGGCATATTCGCCGGCATTCAAGACATACAACGGCGGAATATATGAAATGGAACTCACGCGAGCTGCCATTCATACTTTTGCGCAGCATTGTTCCAAGCTGAAGCCCGAAGTTAAAGGAGCCGGCAACACGTTGATGAACCGCCGGCTGCAGTTTAAGCCGAACCCGATGATGGATACAAAAAAATATATCTATCGTCTCGCAACTATGGATATGTGTAACAACAACGCGTTTATTGCGCCGTTGTATGACAAATACTATCAGAAAATCGAGGGATTTTACCCTTTACATCCGGAAAAATGTCAACTGAAAATTGTTGACGGTAAACTATGGCTTGTGTTTGAGCTTGAACCCGGGAACAAAACCGCAATTGAATTCGAAAAATGCGGAAGAATTAATCAATTTCAAAATCGCGATGAACTGTTCGGCGCAACGAACAACGCTCTGAGCTCCACGCTGGAACTTATGAATGCGCAGAATCAGGCTATCAATGAAGCGGTTAGAAATTCATCTGCCATTAAGTTTCTCGCAAAGCTGGGGATGTCTTTACAGGACGATGATATACAAGACGAGCAGAAACGGTTTACAAAGCTGAATCTTTCCGGCAATAAAAGCGGCGTAATGGTTATTGATGCGAAGTATGCCGATGTCAAGCAGCTTCAAAGCAATCAGTTTACCATTGACGACAAGCAGATGGCTCTCATTCGCGAAAATGTGTTTGATTACTTCGGCGTATCCGAGAATATCATTCAGAATAAATACTCTTCCGAAGAGTGGAACGCATATTATGAAGGAAAAATAGAGCCGTTTGCACTTGAAATGTCGCTGGTTCACACAGATATGTTGTTTACCGAACGCGAAATTGCCTTTGGTAACGAAGTAGTGTTTACAGCGAACCGTCTTCAGTATCTTTCACCGTCGGAAAAGCTCAGCACAGCCACTCAACTGATGGACAGGGGTGTCATATCGCTGAATGACGCACGCGAAATGTTCAATATGCCGCCTGTCGACGGCGGTGATACAAGATATATCCGCAAAGAATATGTCGATGTTTATGAAACAGTAAATGAAGAAAGCGAGGAAACAACAAATGACTCCGAACAGCAAGACGAAGAATAAAGACGGAGCGGAAGCGAGAGCAATGGCAGTGATGCAGCTGCGCGCGCTCGAAGATAAAGAACAGAATAGCTATATCGTCGAGGGTTATGCCGCACGTTACGAACCTTATGTCTTATACGAAGACGAAGACGGAGCGGTTTATGAACAGTTTACGAAGGAAAACTTCGAAGGTGCTGACCGTTCCGACATTATCATGCAGTATGACCATGAAGGAAAAGTTCTTGCCAGAACCGGCAACGGCTCTTTGATTGTCACGCCTGATGACGAGGGCCTTCATGTTATAGCCGACCTCGGCAGAACCGAAGCCGCACGTCAGCTGTATGAAGAAATCAAAGCCGGAATGATCACAAAGATGTCCTGGCGTTTTTCAACAGACTGGGACAATTATCAGTTCGACAGAGAAAAGAGATTGCTCACATATAAAGCGATCAATAAAATCTGGGATGTCTCGGCTGTGAGCTTCCCGGCAAACGATTCAACAAGTATATCAGCCCGCAACTTCTGCGACGGAGAGATTGCAAAAGAAAAAGCCCGGATTGAGGCAGCGGAACAGATAGAACGCCGCAAGGCGGAACTTATTGCCAGATTAGGAGGCAACGCATAATGCTTATGGAAGAAATCATTGCCCGCAGAAAAGAAATTGAGAGCGAACTTCGTGGCGAAGTCACCGAAGAAAGGCTCAATGAACTGACTGCGGAGGTTGACGCTCTTGAAGCAGAAGAAAAGTCAATCAAAGAAGCTGCTAAAGCTCGTTCGGCTGAGATAGAGGCAGTTGTAAACGACAAAAAAGCCGAAGAAGTCGAAATACCTAAAACTGAAGAAAAAACGGAGGAAAGAAAAATGTTCGACAGATCCACACCTGAATATCGCAACGCATTCATGGCTCACATCGTAGGCAAAGAGACCGAAGAGCAGAGAGCAATCCTCGCCGACAACAGCGCATATGGCGACGGTGTAGCGCTTCCCACCGCTCTTGACGACGAAATCTGGAATCAGGTTGTCACAGCTCATCCCATTCTCGGTGATGTAGCTGTTCTCAGAAGCGGAATCGCAATCAAAGTCACTCAGATGACTCCCGCAGCGGTGTCGAAGAAGATGGACAGTGCGGCAAGCACTGAGCTTTCTTACACAACCGCAGAAGTTGTTCTTGTAGGCGCTGACTATCACACCTACATCGGTCTTTCTTACGCAGAGGCAAAAATGAGCCAGGGCGCTATGGAAGCATACCTTGTTAAAGATATCGCTGACAATATCGGCGAAGCTCTTGCAAAAGATATCTTTGCAAGAATCCTTACCGATGCGACAACCGCTCAGAAGGTTACCAGCACAAGCGACATGTTCGACGACCTTCAGGCTGCTCTCGGTAAGGCTGTCCTTGCAAACAGACCTGTTGTTTATGCTCCCGCAACGGAGTATTACAAAATCGTCGGTTGCATCAAGCAGGGCTCACCCTTCAACGCAGCTAACACGCTCGGTTGCGAATGCAAGCTTGACAACGCTGCGACAAAAGTCACTGTTGTTGATCCCTCGCTCTTCGTTCTCAACATCATTCAGGACACCACAGTTGAATCTGATCGCGATGTTACGAATGCGAAAATCAACATCGGCGGCTATATGCGCGCAGAAGGCTGCCTGAGAAAGACAAAAGCGGCCGCTTACATCGACTAAGCAAACACAAAAGGGCAGGGCTCCGGCTCTGCCCTTAATAATTCAATGGAGGGCTGACAATGCCGGACTTAATCTCGAAAATCAAAAAACTCTTGCGGTTGAGCGGCGATGCTCTCGATGATGTTGTCAAGATGAATGTCGATGCGGCGCTGGATGACATCGCCGACCAGGGCGTTGATATTGACACGCAAGACAACTTAATCGTCAAGGCAGTGGAGCTCTACTGCAAGTGGCAGATGAATCACAACGGCGAAGCGGACAGATTCGAGAAGAACTACACAACGCTCCGCGACACTATGAGCAAACAGGAAGCTCACAGGCAGGTGGACGGCGATGCGTGATGATTTCAATGAAGTCTGCGACCTTGTGGATGTTATTGAGACATCAATCGACGGTCTGCTGACGGTTAAGGAGACAAAACACACGGTTTTCTGCTCGGTCTTGACAGACCAAACGAGCACAAAATCAGAAGCGGGCAAATACGGCGTCGGAATGGAGCTTAAAATCAAGCTCCCCGACATCAGCGAATACAACGGCGAGAAGTTCTTCGAGTATAACAAAATCCGCTACGAGATTATAAGAACATACCGCGACGGCGATATGCTTGAAATCAACGGCCTGAGAGGTGTTGAGTAATGCCTGCACCGAAATCAGTCGTCAAAATTAAGTCTGACGGCGTTGAATATGTTTCAAATGTTGACGCATGCGAGTATTACATTTTTGAGTTGACCCGAGCGGCGCTCAGGGATGTCGCTAAGTTCGTCAAGCGGGAATTTAAAGAAAAGTTTTATCAACACTTCAATAAGGTTTCCGGCGATGCGGGCAGAGCGACCAGTGCAAAGATATGGAGCAGTGTAAACACAAAGTCGCCGAGAGTTGAAATCGGCTTGAAGACCGGCAAGGTTGACGGCTTTTATGCATACTTTCAGGAGTTCGGAACGAGCACAGGCATTCCTGCGCTCGGTCTGCTTCAGCACGCGGTTGAAGACAACGTCGACACGATTATTCAAATCGAGTCGACGTATCTGAGCGGGCTGGAGGCTGAAGCAGAAGCACTGATTGATTCCGAAGACGACTACGACATCGAGGAGGATGATGAAGAATGAGCAGGACGGCGGAGCTGCAGCATCTTATTCAGCAGAAAATCACTTCGCTTGTATATACGGCATATGCGGACGAGGCGCCTGACGGTGCGGCGTTTCCTTATGTTGTATATAACATTGACTCGTTCGCCTTCGAGGATGCCAGAGACGACATAACGCTTGTGATTGACATCTGGGACGAATACCCGAACTACTCAAGAGTCGAACTGATGGCTGACAACATCGAGGAAGAGTTCATCGGCAATGCGGTGCACGACGATTCTGCGACGATACTGCCTCAGTTCTTCCGTTATATCCGCACAAAAGTGCCCGACCCGAACAAAAAGCTGAAGCGCGTGCAGCTTAAGGTTCAAATTCAAAACTACGCGCACACTCCTCATCCGCTTCCTACGGAAGACGATGAACAATAACATAGGAGGCTAATTATGGCAGCTGTTACATTAACCGGCAACGGAAAGATAGATACCGCCGTTGACTTCCACACCGTCAAATGGACGGGCGTTACAAAAGGCGGAAAGTCTTGTGAGATAACGCTGAAAAATGCGATTAATCTCGGCGACATTGAATGGACATTTGCTGAGAAGAACGATACCGTCCCCGCCGTGACATTCACCGCGTGCTATACAGGCACAGAGGCGAGCACAGTCGAGCCCTGGGAAGTAAAGCTTGAAGACGGTCTGACTGCCGGCACCGATGAGATTCTTCTCGGCGCAGGTGTTTTCAGCATTGACGGCAACGACGTGGCGCTCACCAGAGGCGGCGGTTCGTTCAAGACCACAAGAGAATATCGCAGAATCAACGCAGACGGCGACAGGGGCGCTGTTAAAGACAGACTTGTTTGCGAAGGCTCGGAAGCCACGCTCACGATGAATGTTCTTCAGTTCCTTACAAAAGTTGCTTCTCTCTATCCGTGCATCACAACAACCTGACGAAGAGGGAGCACTCGCTCCCTCTTTTTTGCTTTTTTGAAAGGAGTATAAAAATGAGAAAACTCAACACCCACGATGTATTTGCGCTGACAAGATTAATCAACGCAACAAAAATAAAAGAAACCTTCCGCACCGAGCTCGAAGAGATTGCGAACGGCAACCGCTTTGTTCTTGATCCGCAGAAGGATGGAATGACAATTATCTTCGCTCTGATGTCGGCAATGGCCGAAGCAGGAGCGGAACAGGCGTTTTATGATTTTGTTTCGGGCCCGTTCGAGATGAGTCCGAAAGAAATTGAAGAACAACCGCCAGAAAAGACACTTGAGATGCTGGGGCAGATTGCCGACATTGAGGAGTGGAAAAGTTTTTTCAGGCGTGCGGCGAACTTCTCCGCAATAAAAACAGCGAAGCAGTAATTTTAAGCCGCCTACACGGAATATACACAGAATTAATGCACAAGCCCTTTGAAGAGGGCTTTTATTATTGCAGACAAATACTTGACGAAGTTCAAAACGAGCGTCTGTATGCGCAGTGGTTGGCATATCTGCCTATGCTGATACAGTCGAACAAGTTTATGAGCTTCAGTCAGTTCAAGGAAGAAATAACCGGCGCGAACATTGATACGCGATCGACAGAAGAAATACTCGCAGAAGTCGAAGATATAAGGGTGAAGTTATATGGCAACGAATCTGTTTAAGCTTGTCGGCTCAATATATGTTGACGCTGACAAAGCAAATGAGTCTTTACAGAAGACAGACGAAAAAGCAAATAAAGTCGGCGAAGGCCTGAAAAAAGCGGGCAAAGCGGCGGGTGTAATGGGAGCGGCGGCAGTTGCCGCAACCGGAGCGGCTGTCAAAGGCGCTCTCGACCAGGCAAAAGCGACCGCCGAAATGGCTGACGCTGTCGACAAGGGCGCCCAGAAAATGGGCATCTCGACCGATGAATACCAAAAACTGTCTTATGCTGCCGAACTGTCGGGCACATCAATCGACAAACTTGCAGCTGCACAGGTGAAACTTCAGAAGGCGGGTTCTGATCTCGACATAAACGGTGCGCTCGAACAGTTATACGCGATTGAGGATGCGGACGAAAGAGCTGCCGCCGCGCACGAGATGTTCGGCGACAAGATGGCGAACGAACTTGCGCCTCTGCTCAACGCGGGCGGTGAGAGCTTCGCACAGATGAAGCAGCAAGCGGAAGACCTCGGGATGGTTATGAGCGGCGACACAATAGCCGCAGGCACTCAATTCGGAGATACAATGGAAACTCTCAACAAATCTATCGAGGGAGCGAAAAACACGCTCGGAGCGGCATTTCTGCCCGTCTTTCAGACGGTTGGAGACCTTCTTGTGTCAATGATGCCTGAAATACAGCAAATGGCGAAAGAGCTTGCGCCCGTGCTGGCAGATATGTTGAAAGAGCTTGCACCGATGATAATGGAAATACTGCCGCTTTTAATCGAGATGCTTCCGACGCTCGTCGACATCATTAAAGCAGTAGTTCCGCTCGTTCTGAATGTGGCGCAGAAGGTTCTGCCGTATCTGATTAACGTCGTTGAATCGCTGCTCCCGATTTTCGAGTCTGTCATAAACTTCCTGACGGATGTCTTTGAGGGCAACTGGTCAAAGGTGTGGGACGACATCGTCGCCATATTCACGAATATATGGGAATCGATGAAGGCAATCTTTACCGAGCCGATTAATTTTATAATTGACGGCTTGAATAAGTTCATCGGCTACCTTAACACAATTAAGATTCCCGACTGGGTGCCAGGGGTCGGAGGCAAAGGAATCAACATTCCGAACATCCCGAAACTCGCAGTCGGTATTGATTATGTGCCGGCAGACAATTACCCTGCGCTTCTCCATCGCGGCGAGCAGGTTCTTACTGCCGAAGAGGCAGCAAGATACAAGAACACCGGCGGAGCGGATATGTCGAGGCTCTACGGCAAGATGGACGAGCTTGTCGAGATGTTCCGCAACGGCACCGCAAAGACCGATTCCAACATAACAAATACAAGAGATTTGAGGGCTGCGTATGCTACTTGATGCTATGAAATACAGAAACTCTTTCGGCGATGAAGTCGACTTGATGAGTGGCACCGTGCGGAGTAATCCGAGAGAGGCAAAGCTGTGGTCTTATGATGTCAGTGATTCAGTCTTAACACAGAACCCGAAGAGCTTTGCGCTGACCGTGATTTGCTCAAGTGATTCGTCGCATAGCGGTGAATACTATGCGAATGAGACAATAACAAAAATGTCTAAGGATGCTTCGTATCAGGTCTATCACAACACGGGATATATACAAATTAATGACTGGCGTCTGGACTGTTATTTTGTCGGCGTCGCCGGCATAGAAACCGACCTTTACGGCGTGGTTAAGTTCACGGCAAACTTCTACGCACCCAGAGGCTTCCTCTGGTATAGGATTAACGCTGAAAGATACACTCTGCCATCAGAGGCGGACTGGGGGACTGGGCCGACTATTGCGTCGATATCAAGTGAAAATGTTGTTGCAACAAAAATAATAATGAAACCCTTCAGCAACGTCGGAGTCGGAACCGCATATTTCACCGTCATGCAGACGAAGAATGTCAGCGACACTTCCATGTCGGCCACTGTGAATATTGCCGTCGGCACTGATGCGCACAACAAGTATTTTTGCATAGATTCGTTCCGAAAAAAAATAACGCTTGCGCTTTCGACTTCGACAAACGTGACGAAGTCCGACGGTGATTACAACATAACATCCGAAGTGAATGGGATAGATTG
>Ga0326513_10003260_pt1 | contig 11821 bp, 15 predicted proteins | sample 2_2465_0518_D_FD_203654 | JGI IMG/M metagenome (GOLD analysis project Ga0326513, IMG submission 203654) | Bovine rumen microbial communities from UC Davis, California, United States - 2_2465_0518 | ecosystem: Host-associated > Mammals > Digestive system > Stomach > Rumen | place: USA... | reverse complement strand
CTAAACAAATATATATAACAGAATAACAAAACTATAAAATAATTATAATTAACACAAACACATATATAAAAATAAGTATTTCCTATAAATAACAGCAGTAAAACCAGCAAAAACAAAATTATATATGATAAATAATTATTTACCATAAATAAACTTATATTAGTGAGAATTGGTATTTTTTTAAAATCTTAATTTCACACCCAAAAAACTATAAAAAAACAAAACCTTTATATACTACAAAAACAAAACTATAATTAACAATATGTGAAGGTGAATTATTATGAAAACAAACATAACAACAATTGTAAAAACAACCGAAAACAAATGCAGAATTTTTGAAGACGACGGAATATTTTGTGCATGGACAGATATACAAGAATACAGCTTCGATTTAGTTGCAAAAACAAAAACCGAAGCAACCGGATATGTAATGTTAGTAACTGAAAATGATGCACAAAACTTTGCTGGTGAACACATGACAATTGACAACCCAAATGCATGGGTTATTAGTAAAGACATGCTTTGGTTACTGGAAGGCAGATTTGAACCAAGAGCAAGTGAAGTTGGATTTTTAAATTTTATAAAGGAGCATTTAATTTAAATGCTTTTATTTTTTTTTATTTTTTAGTGGAGTTGATTAGATATGGTTAGTTTTATGGATTTAAAAACCGAAAATGCATTTAGAAGATTTGTAAACACAGAATTAGCACACAAACTTGAACAACCAATTGAAGTCAGAGAAGCATTAATTGTTAAAGATGGTTTAACTGGTGATGAAATCGTTGAAGCTTTTAAAATTAGCTTCTTCCCAGCATATAGCAAAACACATTATGTTGAAGATGCTATTGCAAGTAATATCCACAGATACATTTTTAACCATGATTTAGGATTAGTTAAAAATTTGAACATTGAAAAAAATGTTTGGAATGGTGAAATCAGATATAGTCTTGTTTACACTTATGCTGGTGATTACCATAACTGTGATGAATGTGCGAGGAAATGTAAAAGAGGAGTTACAAGATGTAACTATTTTGAAGAATGATTATGGTGGGATTATTATGAGCAACGATATTGAAATTATTGAAGAATACATTGAAATTTACGGCGAAGATGTTACACTGGGCGAACTGTTAGAGTCCTTTAAATTACATAATGAGCTAAATTAAATCACTTTTGAACCATTACCATTTATTTTATTTTTACATTATTTTTATTATTCATATACAGCTTATTTTTTTCTATGGTGTTATACTGGTTAATATATATTAAATCATATAATTATATTAATTAATAATTTTAGTATACTTATAAGAGTAATGTATAGAGAGGACATATAATTATAATTTGTATAAATTACTTTCTCACTTAAAATATGAATATATTGACATTCTTTGCTACTCCACAAATTACCTATTTAATCGATTTTTGCATAAAAAAAAATAAAGACCATTTTATATTTTTATATGTCCTCCAATAATGCTAATGAGGTTTAACAATAATGGAAATAAACACACCGCCAAAAATAAACGAACAATACTTCATAAACAAAAGACAAGTTGATGAAGTAATAGAAAAACCAGCAACCAACAAACCGGACGATGAAAATAATGGTGTAATAATAAGACCATACATTCCAGTTGCTGTATGTGATAACTTAATCTTACAAACCGTTTATTTAAGCAAATGCATAAACACATTTGCCGAAGACATGGTACTAAACGATTTCAATATACAATCAGAAAAAGATTACACCAGCATAATAGACTTTTGGGAATTAAACCAAGATGAATTATGTAACCAAGTAAAAGATTATTTATCATATGGTTTTGGTGGTGCAGAAATAGTATATGATACAAGTAATAATGTTGCTGAAATACTACAAATACCCGCAGACACATTGCATATCCGTAAAGAAACCAAAAACGATGATAACGGTGAACCTAATACATACTTCTATGCAGTGCAACAAGTGGCTGGTAAGGAAGATGTTAAAATGCGATTATCACATTTAACATACCCAAAAAGTGATGATGAATTAACCGAATGCTTTTGGATAGGTGGTGGCAGAAGAAGTGATTTCTATGATTACCCATGCTGGTTAGAATGCTTTAATCATGTTAGTGCCAGTGTCAGCTTGGATTTATTAGATGCACAAAAATTAGCAGATGGCAATCTCATTAGTGGTGTATTGGTAATTACAAGACCACCAGTTTCACCGTTAAATGATGATGACCTTGATGCAACATTAGAAGAGAAAATGGAAAATCATGGCAGTGGAGTTTTCACATTAGAATTAACAACCTTAAATCCGGACATACCTTTAAATGTCCAGTATGTGCAAATAAGTGAGTCCAATTATACTTATTTAAAAGAATTGGCAGATAAATCAGATAGTAAAATATTGGCAACCTTTAAAATGCCAAAAGCAAGATTACTCATTGATGATACTACCGAGTCAATGAACAGTAACAAGACAAATACTTTATATAAGATTTACAGTATTGAATTAAATAATGCACAAAGACCATTGGAAAAAAATATTCGTAAATTTAATAATAAATACTTTGAATGTGCTGATAAGGTGGAAATTGTAACACCAGTATTTGTTGATGATAAAGATGTGGAGTCCCAAACAACCATTAACTTATTTGATAAAGGATTAATAACACTGGGACAAGCAGTTGAAAAAATATTAAGCATATATCCGGAATTTAATAATGAAGAAGCTGTAATAGATTATGACAACCCAGTATATAATGAAAGATACTATAATGGAAACCCATTGGGATTAACTGAACCAACCGAAGATGAAAGCATGATATACAATATTGGTGATTATATTGATAATGCGAAAATCGAGGAAGTATTTTCAAGATAAAATAGCTATTGATAAAAGGCAAAACAAATCCACAGCATACAAGATACAATTTTATAATAATGCCAAAGTTGATGAGCTTGTAAGTAAAATGAATAATGGTGAGGTTAATGTTAAACCATCACAAGCAATGTTATTTGCTGAATTAAGTGTACTTAACAAACCAGATGTTTATAAGAATTATAACCGTATAATTAAGAGTAAGTATACCAGTAATGATAATTTAAATAAAATGATTATTAAAAACCGTGCTAATAAAGATTTGGAACGGATTGTTGGTGCGGAAGTTGAAAGAATTGCTAAAAACTTAGATTATGTTGAGCAAGTAATGTTACGGTATGACATACCACAAAAAGCATACAATAACATGAAAGCAAAACAAAAAGCAAACAGCATGATGAACCGAAAAGAAATGCTGGAAAAAGTGGCAATACAAAACAATGAATTACTGGTTAGTGAAGGATTAAATATCCCGTCTAATGTGTTTACTTACCGTGATATTGAAGCAACAGCGGAAAACCTATTAAGGCAATCACAGATGCAAAGTAAACATGAAGAAATAAATCAAATTAATGAAAATGCTGTAAATGAAGGTAAAAGTAAAGTTTACACTGGTAAAGAATGGATTTGGACTGGTATTGGTAAAACTACTCGTCATGCCAGTAATGACCATCAAAAAAGACAAGTAAACGAACCGTTTATTATTGTTAATGATGAAACATTAGATATTGATGAGTTAATGTATCCATCAGACCCAGCTGGAAGTCCATCTAATACTTTTATTTGTTACTGTGAAGTTGAATATTTGACAGATTAACTTATTTTATTTTTTTATGCTCACCAAATTTATTTTTTGGTGGGGGATTTCTTTATTGTAGAAGACCTCCGTTTTTATAGTTCGATTGCTCTATATTTTTTTTTGTAAGGTAGTAATTAATTATTTGTGCCTATTTTCATATTACTGCCTTATAAAAAAAATATGCAATCCATATTTTTTAATTTAATCATAATCATGGTTTGCATAATTTTTATTAAAATAACATATTTTACAAAAATTATTACCGGCTGTTAAAAGCTGAACCATGACCCAAAAAAACATAAGAGTTGAAGAAATAATGGCTGATGAATTATATGTAACTGGTGTTGTTATACCAAACGGTATTCCCGACCATGAAAACGATGTTTTAACCAAAAAAGAGATTAAAACAATATTCACTAAATACATAAACCGTGATACCGATACAATGCACACAAGAATAAAAAATCAAGGTGTAGAAGTATTGGCAAATTGGATTAGTGAAGCAGACCGTACAATTGACGGTAAAGTTGCACCGGCTGGTTCATGGTTAGCAACATTCAAAATAACAAATAATGAAATCATACAATCAATCCGAGATGGTGATATTAATGGTATTAGTCTTGGTAGTGTACGAGATACAGCTTTAACTCAAAAATTTTGGTTTATTAATAAATCAATAAACTACCGAGATGTCGAGGATATGGATGAGGTTGTACCTTTATTCATTAGTTTTGTAGATAAACCATCTAATATGTTCGGCTTGGAAATTGAAGAGTATGATGTTTATATAAATAAAAACATAACCGAAGAGGTTGATATAATGGCTGAAAATCAAAAACCTATTGAAGAAGAAAAGTTAAGTCTTTCCGGCTGGGAAAGAGTAATTAAAGGTTTCCAATCATTAGGTATTAACAAATCTGAAACCGAAGAAGTTGAAACCGAAGAAGTGGAAATTAATAAAGATGCAACAGCAACCGAAGAACCGGTAAAATCTGATGACATTACTAATAAAGAGTTATTAGAAAAAATTCCTAATGCAGTTGCAACCGGTATAACATCAGCATTCGAAAATATGGCTGAAAACAAACCGGCAGAAGAAAAAGTTGAAAAGGTTGAAACCAAACCAGCAGAAGAAGAAAAAGAAGAAGAAAAAGAAGAGGAAGAGGTTGAAATTAACAAAAGAGCAACCAGTAAAACCGAAAATGTTACACAACCAAATACCACCACTAATTTCTATGAAAAAGCTGGTAGGGATATGTTTGGTTGCAGAATTAAAAAATTAGAATAAATTTTATTATAAAAAAAAATAATTTACTTGTAGAGTTGATTAGAATATGTTAATAACAGCAGAAAATATTAAAAACAACGAACCATTTATTTTAAAATGGGCGAATGATGTTGCAAAAAGAGATGGTGTTGAAAATCCATCATGGAAGAACCCGACCGAAGCAGATAACTTCCTTGTACATTTAGACAGACAAACTTCCATTATTAACGATTGCAGATTTATCGTAATGGACAGTATGCAGTATGATATTTCATATCTTCGTGTACAAGCAAGATTACAGTACATGGGTAAAAGAACCGGTGATAATAAAGGTAAACAATTAACCAGTGATTACACCACCGACATTACCGAAACTGTACCGGAATTTAGTAAATCCAGTCTTGTGGCTGTACCATTCTCATGTTTCACTTGGACACCAAAAACTTTCTTATTACAGAATATTGAAAAAGCTAACTTTTTACCACAAATGGAAGCATTATTAGCTGAAAGAGCTGGTGCAAGTGCAGAGAATATTGGTATGTACGGTAAAAAAGTTGCTAATCCAACAACCCAAGATGGTATTGAGTTCCTTGATGGTGTTTTCCAACAAGCAAAAGACATTAACACCACTTATGAAGAAATTACTGACCCAGTGGTTAAAAAACAAGCACCAATGGGTTACTATACTGACATTAGCACCGCATCCGCATATATTCCACAATTACAAATGATGCTCACCCAATTCAGTATTCAAAAAGGTAACAGAAGCAAAGCTGTATTCTATGTATCAAACATGATGTACGGTTTATTAACTGCCGAAGCTGGTAATAACAGACAGACCCAGCAAGGTGATGCATTATTCTTTAATGGTGCAGAATTAACTTTATGGAATACTCCAATCCGTGTTGCAGAGTTCTTGGATACACCTGAAAATGATTTTGGTGAACAAATATTATTATGTAATCCGGAGTCTATTGTATTTGGTTTCCTTGACCAAATTACCAGTGAAAACAGTTACGAACACCCACAAAAATCTTATTTAAGTTCCGTTGATGTGTTCTTTGATGTGTTAATCTTATGGAACAAAGATGTACTTGTTGCAGAAGTAACCACCCCCAGTGGTTAATTACCGTAACATATCCGTTAATGTTACAGATGGCGAAAACGGAATACAAGGAGCAACAGTAAGTATTGGAGAAACCACAGCAACAACCGGCAGTGCTGGTGGCTGTACATTGCAACATATAGCAGATGGTAATAATACAATAAATGTTACCAAATATGGATATAATGATTACACCAGTACAATTACTGTTAGTGAAGATGCAACAAGCTTTGAAATTACATTAACCCAATAGTATATGATTTCACCAGTTACGATAGTGAAACCAAAGACACAGAATGGGGAAGTGGAACAGTTGTTTTAACCGGCACAGTTGATGGGGATTACAGCGAAGTTGAAGTTGTAACCAATACAGAACCGGAATTTATTGGTAATAAATATTATATCTTGTCTGATGCTGATGCTGATGGCACAACCACATATGAATTATTTACCGATGATGGTTCAACAAGTGCTGGTATATGGGTAACAATTAGTTTACATGAATGATTAATATGGAAAATTCTGAAATAATAACACAAACATTGTTAAAATTAGATGGCTGGGTTCTTGAAACAGATATAACCGAAAAAGAATTAACAGACATGGATTATAACAAAGCAGTAACCGAAGATGAGGTATTGGATTGTTATAATACGGTTATTGATTATGCCAAATCATACACCCAAGATGTTAATATTGAAGATAATCTTATTTTTGACACCGCCAGTATATTATGGACTGCTGGTATATTATGGCAAAAATATAATCAGAACATTAACAACCAGCTTGATGAAACAAATCCAAATCCGTTTGGTTACGGTGATAAACTTGTTATTCAAGCAAAGGAAATGTTGAAACCGTTTAAAAAGTATTCGTTTAATGCATATTAAAAATTAATTTTTTTTTGTAGGGTGTGAAGAAGATGGGTGCATGGGACGAGTTGGACACTGAAATTAGTGTCGAGGTGGATACAACAGATTTGGAAGAATTACTATACCTTGATGATGAATGGGGAATATTTGAACCAGTGGAAAAAATTGCATTGGATTTAAAAACCAATATTGAAGAGGGAAGTAAAAACGGTGTTGAAGATTTGGCAAAAAGGAATGTGAGTTTTCAAGAAAAATGGATAAACAAGAACTGCAAAAATCCCAGTGGCATATTAGCTTCAAGTATTGACATTGAGGGTGATGAATATGAATACATTACTGGAACACGAATAAATCATATTTATCCAATGTCTGTTGAATACGGTGCTGACATTTATCCGGTGGTTGCAAAGGCATTAAGGTTTCCAGCACCACCGGACTGGGACGGCGATACTGATGAAGATGGTTTTGTATTTTTAAGTGAAGCTCACCCAAAACCTCACCCATTCGTTGCACCAGCATATGATGACACCGACAAGATTGCCGAGCAAATAATGGTAATGGAAATTGGTCATGCTGGTGTTGAATGGGATTAAACAAAAAAATAAAATAATATGGAGAGTCTTATATGTTGTCCGTTGATAATACAATATTAGAAATATTAAATACTGCAAAACTTGAAGGAAATCAATTACTGCAAAAGTTTAAAATAGGTTATCCGGATAAAAGATTAGCACAAGAAAATAATTGCATACTTGTGGCTGTGGTTAGCAGTGAAAATAATCTTGATGGTTATGATTTTAATACTTTTAAGGATTTGGTGGAAATATTAGTTGTATCAAAACACAAAGATAATTTTAAAGCTATTGAAATTATTAAAGCAATTAGTTATGAGGTTTGCCGGTTAATTGTTACGAATAAAGATAAGTTTCCAAATAAACCAGTTATTCGTAATGTTAATCCGTATTTTGATGTTGATATGATATTATCTCGTGGGCAAATAATGGTTCAAGTAATTACTGAACCAACAGACTTCCTTGTTAGTGAAGCTGATATTGAGAATGTTTGTAGTTTACTTTCAGAAGATATTGAAATGGAATGATTAATTATGGCTGATTTTGATTATGTTAAGGAATTGGAGGAATATGAATGTCCAGCGACTTTTAAAGCTGGTTTGGAATATTACTTCAAGGTTAATAATTTAAAACCTAAAAATAAAAAGGAATTTGATAAAATAATCAAAGATTACAGTAATTTAAAAATGGGAGAATAAGATGATATTATGACTGCTACATATCCAAAAGTACAATTTTTTAAACAGAATAATCCAGTACAGTTAAGACCGGGAATTGCTGGTAAAGTTGCAGTTATTGGTGCTTTTAAAAATCCAAGTGATACACCAGTTTTTTGTAATGGATTAGATGATGCATATGCCAAACTTGGTAATGATGACACTTATAATGGTTGTGCTGTACTTGAAGATTTGTTTGTTGGTGCTAATAGTATTCTTGCAGTTAATGTAACTACCGTTAGTGGTAATACTGTTGATAAAACATTAACTACACAAAAATTAACTGATGCATTAGCAAAAATTAAAAATGAGAAATTTGACAGCATATTTATTGCTGAATTATTAACAGATGAATTTTTACCAATACTAACAACATTCTTTGACAACCGTTTATTAAACAAACTACCGTGTGGTTTGTTTGGTAGTGTTACAAGAAATACATTGGCTGATTATACTACCACAGCTGGTTTATTTAAAGATTATAGTTATGGTATTGTTACACAGCAATTAGAAGTGAATGGTACTGAATTATCATTACTTAAAACCGGAGCTTATTGGGCTGGTGTTGTTAGTGGCATAAATGTTGGCAATAGTATGACTAAAAAACAAGTGCCTAATGTTACTGGTGTTACACCGGAGTATGTGTTTGAAACCGTGCAATCCGGTATTAGTGGACTGGATTTAATGGGGCTTGGTTATACTACCTTTGAATGTTTTGATAGGGAAAATGATGTTTATTTATGTGTAAATAGTGAGCAATTTAATGGTTATGACTTATATGTTAATCGTGTAAGAGATTATGTTATAAGAGAAATGGCATTGCATACTTATCTTGGTGAAAGGAATACACCAAAAACACTTGGTGAAGTTGAACAAGAATTAGACCGTGTTAAAAATGTTTGTGTTAAAACATTGGATTTATTGGAGGATATTCAATTTTATATTACCAAGAAAGATGCCAAATGTGTTGATGTACATATAACTAAATTATTGTTTGCTGGTATAATTACAGAGATAGATGCATATTTCACAATAGAGGTGCAATAAAATGGCTGATGTTGAAATTATATTATCAGATGCTGATGGCAATAACCAAGTAAATCTCGGTCATGGAACTGGTGTTAAAGAGTCAAGGGACACTTCTACCAGCACCACCGTATGCTTTGATGAAGTTCTTAATCAAGGAACAAAAAACACCAGTTGGAGCATAGAAGTAAATCGTGTTGATTACGAAGGAATGGCAACAGCAATTGAAGTTGAAGAAGTTTTAGAGAAAATGCTGGACACCGAAGGTATTATTACCATTCGTGAAACCATAAGACCAAAAGGTGAAGAACCTTATGTGAAAATCCGTAACTATAACAACACTATTGTTGATGGTGAGGATTATGAGGTTAAACCGGAAGATTTTACTGTGCAAAACCTTAAATTCAAAACCGGTATTCGTGATAAACCTAAAAGAATACCGTTAAGTCAATATACTGGGGATTAAATTCCCCATGTATATTTTTTTTAAATTTTTTTTCATATAAGTAAAATACTTTTTTTATTACTTATCATTATATGATATTTTTTAATACGGAGGATAAGATAATATGGTAAATGCTAAAAAATTACAAGAACAAGAAATTGAAGAATTAGAAAACGAAGAATACGATTTTGAAACATTAATATTACAAGGTGCAGAAACAACCGTACCTATAATGGTTAATTATCCAATCTATAATGGTGAAGAAATCGAATATGTACCTTTAACAGCAATTATAAAACCAATTACCAATGTTGATGCAAATAATGCCTATTCAAAAGGATTAGCAAACAGCAATAAAACCACAGCAAACATTGAAATTGTTAAAAAAGGATTATTCACCAAAGACATGAAACCATTCAAACCGGAATTAGTTGAAAAAATGCCAACCGGTGTTGTTGATGAAATCTGCAAACAAATAATGAAAATCAGTGGTATATCACAAAACAAAGAAGAGAACATGGAATTGGTTAAAAAGTTAATGGGGTTTTAGATATTAATACTGGTGAGTTTAAGCAGTTAACATTAAACCATTTAACCGGCAGTTACAAGATTAACAATGGTGATTTAACCAGTATGACACCATTACAGATAATAGCAGTTTCATGTATTAACAATAGTATTCTGAAATTTAAAATGGATAATAAACCATTTGCAGTAATATAAAAGAGGGGAAGTAAATAATATGGTTGAAAAGGAAGTTAAAATTAAAGTTACAACCGAAGCAGATGCCCAACAATTAGAAGATATGGGAACAAAACTTGAAGAGTCCCAAGAAAAAGCTGATGCATTAGGTCAAAGTTTGGATAATGCTTCCGAGTCGGCTGGTCAGTTAGGTGAAACCGGCAGTCAAAGTCTTGATGAGGTTGGTAGCAGTGCCGATGAAACCAGCGACAGTCTTGATAATGCAACCGACAGCAGTGATAACCTAAATGGTAGTTTGGAAAATGTGAATGGTGAAAGTTTAATTGGTGCGAGTGCTGATGCTGATAGTCTTGGTGATAGTTTAGAAAATGCAAGTGCTAATGCTGAACAATTATCTGATAGTATGGGTTTAATTGAATCCACAATGGTAATGGATATGGCAAACCAAGTTGGTGCATTGGGCGATAGTGCAGAGGGAATGGCACAAGAAATGAACCAAGCAAGTATTACTGTTGGGCAATTAGCAACAAATGTCGGAATGGCAGAACCACAAATGGTCAGTTTAATTAATAATATTAGTAATAAAACATTTCCACAAGAAGAAGCAATGGCATATGTAAATGCCTTAAATCAAATGGGAGTTAGTGCCGATAAACTTGGTGAGTCAGCAACCAACATGGACAGAATTAATGATGCAACCGGTGTTGGATACCAAACAGTAATGGACTTAACTGCTGGTTTACGGTCAATGGGAATTACAGCAGATAATCTTCCAGCAAGTTTTAATGCAATTGCATATGCCGAAGATAAGGTTTATGATGGTGTCGGTACATTACAACAAGTTTTAAAAACACAAGCTGGAACAATTAATGAATATGGTTTAAGCATAGACCAAGTGGTTGTAGTATTATCGACTTTACAATCACAGACTGGTTTAACTGGTAGGAGATTATCATCTGAATTAGGAACAAGATTGAAAGATTGTAATGGTGATATTGGTGCATTAGAACAAAGTCTTGGTTTGGCTAACGGTACATTAGCAAATGCAAGTAGTTTAACAGATGAATATGCTGGTAAAATACAAACATTGGCTGATGAAGAGGCAGAACATAAGACTTTTATTGATGAGTTAAATGCTGGTTGGGAGGATATGCAATTACTGTTAGCACCAGTATTATCTCCGATTTCAAGTTTTCTTGGTTTGTTAGGGCAGTTCGGTCAAACAGCATTAGCAATAAATTCGTTAATAACATTAGCAGAAACATTTGGAATATTAAAAACAGCTAATTTAGCATTAATTCCATCACAAATAGCAGAAGGATTTGCTGGTTGGTTTAGTATTGGTTGGATTGCAGTAGCGATATTGTTAGGTTTGGCTTTGGGTTATGCTTTGGTTTGGTTGTATAATAATTGTGATTGGTTCCGTGAAGCTGTTGATGCAT
>Ga0326513_10003258_pt1 | contig 11821 bp, 22 predicted proteins | sample 2_2465_0518_D_FD_203654 | JGI IMG/M metagenome (GOLD analysis project Ga0326513, IMG submission 203654) | Bovine rumen microbial communities from UC Davis, California, United States - 2_2465_0518 | ecosystem: Host-associated > Mammals > Digestive system > Stomach > Rumen | place: USA... | reverse complement strand
TTGTATTTGTTCGTCGCGTATGCAGATGTATTCGGGGTTTTTTGTTGTCATGGTTATCAGGATTGTGTTGTGTTTAGTATTAGTCCACATCTTGTGCAGAATGTTATGTTGTGGTGTTTGTCATGTAGGATTTCCTTGTTTTGGCATTCTGGACAGGTCATGTTTTTGTGTTTATAATTCTTGTAGGGATTTTTGTTTTTTGTCATTTTTCCGTATCCCTTTTTTTAGTTTGGTTTCTCATATATTACTCAAAGCAGTCTTGTGCGGATTTCGTCGAAGTGTACTGTTTTTGGTCAATTCGGCGCGTTTCGATTTTTTTTTTGCATATCGATAAATCAGTAAACCGTTTTTTAAGTATTGGAGCGCGGAGCGTCCGCTTTCATAAAAATTATAGTAACATTTATATATGCACCCGTACATAAATAAGTATGACAAGCCTGGAGTTACTCTCCGAGCTTGTAAAAATTATAGGAAGTGACAAAAAATGAGAAAAATCTATTTTGACGCCGTCCAAGCTATGAGACCATATGACGGTGAAAAAATCGCGTACGAGCAACGTATACTGGAAGGCTTAATTGCTTGTGACTGCGATGACGAAAAAGAAGCCCTTTTTATTGTTAGGGAAAGCGTTAACAAGATTAAAAACTACCAGGATTTAAAGGTAGTTCTGGCGCTTGTTTTTAATTATATGCCAGGTAAATATCTTTATTTAGATGACTACGAGTCAACAGCTTTTTTAATAGCTGCATATGCTAATGGAAGCATAAACCAAGACGAATTTTACAGAAAAACAGGATTAAACGTAAGGCTTTAAGCCTTACAATCCTTTTTTTAGGAGTGTTTATTATGTTTGTAGATTGTGAATACTGCAACGAGGACAACGAGTGTATTAACTGTAACCGCTGCGAAGTGGAGGCTTATCTGGAGCGCGTAGAATGTGGAGAGTTAAAATATAATCCTGAGGTATACTTATCAATAGTATTAACAGGTAACGCAATAATAACCGAGGAGGACGAATTATGAAAATTGACTTAAGCACAAACGAGATAATAGATTTATTATTGGACGGTAGTACAAATCAAAAGCAATTTATGGAAGACATTAGAAAAAGTGGCAATAGCTATTGCGAAGTTATTAGCCAATTGGAGCATATAGACGAAGACGGAGAGTTAAATTTTGACCTCCGCGGGGATATTAATGGCGGCGTATTACGTTTTGAAAAATTGACCGAGGAAATAATTGACAATTACTATTACGTCCGCTTTGTTAATGGCTACGGCTTAGTATTTTACTAAGCCTTTACTTTTTTTTCTTTTTTTATAGGAGGACGTAACATGACATTATTAAAAGATTTAGATAAATGCCGCCTTATTGCGGAGCGCATGGCTGCACATTTTGACGTAAAAAAATTATACGCATACCGCGACATGGCGCTTAATGACGCCGCGTACTTCCAGGCGTTACAAAAAAATTGTGTTTTGACTCCTTGGGAGTTATTCCTTGTGACAGATAAATTAACCTGGTATACTAAGTTTTTAGACAAGCGTTATAACTCCGCGCGGTATATCATGACAGATTTAAATTTTTTACATAACAAATACAAGCCGTAAAAAGTTACGGCTTTTTTTTATCCTTTTTTTTATCCCGTTTTATGTACCTTAAACGGGCTTTTTTTACTAAGTAACGCTTTTTTTTAAAGGCGCTCCTTTCTTTTTTTTCTTTTATGGCTTTAAAGCGTCGGCTTTTTTTAAAAATCTACGTTTAAAACGTCCCTTTTTTTCGGCGGATTTCGTCGAAGTGCAAAGGATTTGTTACACTTCGGCGGAAATTTTTTTCCGTTGCACATCGAAAATTAGCGTAAGCCCAGGTTTCGCATTTCCTTCTGGATTGCCTCATACTCTGACTCATCGGTTTCATGCCTATGCGCTCCGAGTGTGCCTGTTCCCTTTTTTCTTGCCCAGCAGTATATCTTGTTTTTCGTATACCATTTGCTGAAGTATATGCGGGATTTTAGTCTACGGGCTTCCTGACTACATTCTTGTGAACAGTATCTTTGATTTTTATGTTTTTTCTTGTATGGTTTTTTACAGAGTTGGCAGTAATGGGTTGTCATGTTTTAGAAATAGATAATAATGTGGCGGAATTGCACCGCCCAATGGTCTGTATCATTATTGTAGTGTATAAACAAATTATGTTTTCAAGCTGAAATTGTTTTTAACTAATTTTTATAGATTTATCCTTAAAATGGGTCTGCATTTTAAGTTTTTTTATGAGATGGTTTTCCCTTTTTTTATTCGGATCAGGGGGGTGTGGGTGTCATCAAAGGGAGTGGATTGTGGTCTATCATTGATTATTTATTTGGTTACTGAATTATAATCACAATTTATCCTCTTTGATGACACCAGTCTTTTTGTTATTATACTAAAAGGTTTAACAATTTTTTTGTCCTGCTCCTTAAAAAAAAGGATAGCAATTTTCATGAAAAAAAATTCTTTTTTAAGATGCAGCGTAAGACGAAGGGCTTAAACCTTGCTAATCTTACAAATGAAACCAAATAATATGGGAATATTGTGGGAAGGGAACGGTGTGATAATATCCGTGTTTTGTCCCTTGATTTTACTTAAAGATTTAGGTAAGGAGTGAAACAATGAATAAAAACGAAACAGTAGACATCAGGCTAAAAGAAACTTGTACGCTGTTTGATAAAAAGGAGTTGCGCTTCCTTGGATTTTATGAATTTTGTCCGTTCCTTTCCCTTCCCATTGTGTGAAAGCGCTTTCCTCCTTATCATTCTTTTGGTTAGTAGACATGAAGAGATTTGATATTCTCTAAAGAATTGCAGATATTATGTGTATTGTAAGAGAACATTTGTTCTCTCACTATTAACTATAGACGGATTAAAACAGTAGGGTAGTATATAAGTGTTACTATAGCTTGAGTCTGCGTTTTTCACGCCTGACTCTTTCAAATTCCTTCTTGTCATCTGGCAATCTGTTCTCTGTCAGGTTGCTTGTGCCTGGTTTGAATACTTTATTGTCTATGATTTCTTTGTTGCGTATCCGTCTGTAGCGTTGTCTTGCGTACCTGTTTTTTTGTTCTCTGTGCATATTCCTGCTGCAAGTTTTGCTGCAGTATTTCTGGTGTGGGTGTTGTGGTATGAAGGTTGTGCCACACCACCCGCAACTCATTCCCGTTCTATTCTCCTCTTGTACTGTTCGATGCAGATGCGCAAATCATTTAGGTTGCTATGTGTCCTTAGTGTGAGGGTAGGGTCTGTTCCTCCTTGTGGTAGTTCTTTTTCGAGTCTTGTGATTGTTACTTCAAGCAGGTCTATTATGTCATTGATTGTTTGTATTTCGGTCATATTCTGTTGTCTCCGAGTAGTGCTTTTTGTCTTTCCAAGAGTTCTTTCCTATATTCGATTAGTTTCTGTCTTTCTTTGGTTATTTGCCTTAGTTTGTGGTCTATTGCTTCGATGCTTGTTTGTAGGTTATATATTGTGCGTTCTTTTTGGTTTGGCATTATTTTTTCACCTCATCTTTGTCTAAACTATATTTTTAGGATACGGTTTGGCACGATTAATGTAATTTTTTTTAACGGTTTTAGTTAAAGGATAGATGTATTTAAATTTCCCTTTGCTTTTAATTGGATAAGCCTCCTCATCAATATTCTCTTTAATCCATTTCAAACTACTTGTACCATACCTATCATAAACACTTCTACGATGTACTCTTTCTCCTTTAATTACAATTCCAACTATTTCTTTTTTAGTTTCACCTTCATAAATCCAATTACCCCCTTGGTATATTATACCTAAATGGTTTTGGTTCTTATCTGCATAACTAATAACTAACTTTAAATTAGGATTAGTTTTATGCAATAATTTTAAACTTTTACTAATAATCTGTGTAACTGGGTGTTTATGTGTAGTCAAAGCAACTCTCCTTAACTCACAGATTTCAGTATAATTTAATCCATAAGGAGATGCCATATTAGGAGTGGGTGAGTCTCCATAAACAATTGCTCCTATGAATTTCCCATCTTCCCAAACACCATACTTTATTAATTTACTGCTTGGTACTTTTTTGGAATAATGGAAATTTTCACAAGCAAATTTAGTGGCTTCATAACTACAAGGGGCAACAATTAATGAATTATCCATATTAAATCATTCCCTCTTTTTATTTTTTCTTTTAGTTTTTTCATTTTCAACATCTAAACGAGGATTGTCATCGTAGGGTAAAGGTTGGAAATTAGGAATTTTTATAGGGTTTCCCCAAGCATTTACTCCCCAGTATTCTATTATTTCACTATCTTCAAATAATGTCCTTTGAATTGATGTTTTTTTAGTAGTCATCTTTTTCCACCCCAACAGGTTTTTTCCTAATCCCTAAATTTTTCATTAGGACTTCCAATTTTTCATAGGACATAACTTCTGCATCTTCGGAGTAAATATCGAGTTCGTCGCATATTAACTCATCAGGCATAAAAGCTTCAGGGTAATCCTCCTTAATATTGTATTCGGAGTATAATCTGTCTACATCATCACGGTCTGCTACGCCATATAAGTAACCGCATTCTAAATTGTGGATTTGAACATATTTTTCTAATACTTCAATTAATTTCATATTAAGTAGTTCTGTTAGTTTTGTCATTATCCCACCGTTTTATCTTTGAATTTCACATCGCTTCAAGCATCACTTTCCCTTATTCCATCTCAGATATTCAATTGCTAATCCCTGTTCAACAATGAAAGCATTCAGCCGCTTTACCTTTCCGCGTAATCGCAGGTTCTCATCTCTCAATATCTCATTCTCCCGTTCTATATCTTTTTCACCGAATAACTGGTCTTCAGTCATAAAGCTTCAAGCCTCCTCTTCATAATGTAACACTTCTAAAAGCACATCATAATTAGTGTTACAATTCTTTTGTATTAATTCAACTAATCTGTCTATCTCTGCACAATCCTCAACCAGAAGTCCATGGATTGTTATTTGTATGTCTGCAATTATCATACTTCTCTCCTCTTGCGTATTAGGATCAGGTAGTCTGATTTGAAGGTAGTTAATGCAGGAGATAATCCGTCACTATCATATATCCTGTCTTGGATATACCATTGTGTGCCTTTGTTGGATTTCTTTTCACCTATTCCACCCCAGACTTTGACTTCTCTCATGGGAACATCTCTTCTATTATCGCGGCTATCACGTTTGTGGTGACGGCGTTGCCGCAGCATTTATATCTCTGGGTGTCAGAGATTAGCTCACCATCTTTACCATATTTTGTCCAGTTGTCAGGAAATCCCTGGAGTCTTTCACATTCTTTAGGTGTTAATCTTCGGATTAGGAAATCTTGATTAACAGTACCCCAATTGCTATCACAACTCAAAGTACCTGCAAGATTTTTTTGTACTCTTCCTCTACCCGTAGAACCATCAGGGTGGTCAAGTCTTACTCCATCGTGAGGGAATGCCTCATCATAACCTTTCTTGGGAGCAGTAGCAATCTTCAAAGGTTCTTTAGGTTCTTTTTCAATTACGCCATCAGTAGTTGTAGTAGCGGCCTTGTCTCCAAGGGAGTACAAGCCAGTCTTGTCATTCAACCCCCCACCATCACCACACAAAGTCCGTGCTAAACCATCTGAGCTATAAATCCTATCCCCGAAGGAGCGTGGAACATCATTGTTAACCTGTTTTAGTTTCAGTCCCTCATCGGCAAGACAATACAAACCAGTTTTAGCACCTAAACCTCCTCCATTTGCATTTAAACTTGTGCTTAATCCATTTATATCATACACTCTTTCGTATTGTGCAGTATATTTATGATTATTTAGTTGTTTTAGTTTCACGCTCTCATCAGTTTCTGTGCTTGTTCTTGAGAGAGGTAATATTTCGGATCCACATCTTCCTCTAAGATATCCCTCAATAAAGATGCGTTCGCGGTTCTGTGGCACTCCATAGTTTTTGCTGTTAAGCACAGTCCATTGCACATAATACCCCAAGTCGGCGAGAACCCCAAGTATGACCTGGAAAGTTTTTCCTTTGTCATGACTAAGTAGACCTTTAACATTTTCGAGTAAAAAATATCGGGGTCTTTTGTCTTTGAGAACCCTTGCAATCTCAAAAAATAGTGTACCTCTGGTGTCTTCAAATCCTTTTCGTTTTCCTGCAAGGCTGAAAGCTTGGCAAGGAAATCCTCCAACGAGGAAGCTAAAGTTTGGCAGGTCTTCGGTATTGATTTTGGTTGCATCTCCATAGTTAGTGTGGTTTGGATAGTGTTTTTCATATATGCTCACCGCGTATTTATCTATCTCACTAAAACCGACGCATTCAAAGTCGGTTAGTGTATCTGCTTTCTCTATTCCACGCTCAAATCCTCCAATACCACTAAACATGGAAAAATATTTGATTGTTTTTTCAGTAGTCATTGTTATCGCTTCATTTTCTGTAATCTTTTTTCTGTCTCATTCAAAGTATCATGCACAAGCCATAATCGAATGATATAGCTGCTTATGCTCCTGCATTTCGGACATTGTACATAATACTCCTTTCCAAGCAGGTAATGTAGGAAAATCATTACTTCTGATTTATTCATGTGGTGTCCGCAGTAGTTACACGTCAAGGTCTGCATGGTTGGCCGCTCCTATGTTCATTGCAGGTCAGATCAGGTGTGACGTTCCTGTAATGTTTCACGCACTTGTGTTTTAATGTATCGTCGGGGAAGGAATGTAGTAATTGTGCTGTGCAGTATTGACAGTTGTAGCAGCATTTTGCTTGTTGTATCTTTGGCGTGTGTGTCATAGTGTTCTCCTGTATTTGTTGGCTGCGAATTGCAGCTTTTGTATTGCCTCTTCTACAAGCGCTTCGGTTTCCTTGTCATGATAATCCAATGGCAACTCATATAGTAATTTCTTGTAAGTGTATTGTAGGTTTGTTATTCTATGGTCGAATAGCCATATGTTATATTTTGTTTTTTCTTTGTCAGGGTCTTGTACTTTATCCAACATATTAAATCTCTCCTTCATGTATGAAACTATATATATTCATTGCAGTTTTTTCACCTATTCCAGGGACTTGTTTAAAATCCTTGATTGTTAGGCTCATTAAATCATACAAATTCCTTATACTGTGTGTTTGCTTTATCGTTTCTGCTTTTTTATTGCTTATGTTTTTGACGCTGCAAAGCACACTATCTACTGCCGACTCTGATTTCACTTCTTTTTTCACAAAGCTGCCATATTTTTTCTGGTCATTGCATTTTTGAGCTTGTAACAGCATCTCTTGGAATGCCTTCTCCTCACTTGGAGCATATATTACTGGGCAGATTGTCTGTACTCTTCTGATGCTCCCAGTATAGGTGGCGTAATTGGATTTTACGAAGCGATTGTAATTATGGTATCGTCTTCGCAGGTTATAGTTGCGCCAGGATTGTTTGTTGTATTCTGCAAGGTGTCCCTCTATGATTAAGTAACTAAAAGGGTAATGGGTTGCTTGGTTTGTTACTTCGTCAAAGAGTCTGCCGTTGAAGGTTGAAGACATAAAATCAGAGATTGTCTTGTATTCAAACACTACATTGTTATTGAATACATAATCTCCTGTTAGGAGCTGTCTTATTTCACAATCGTAGCCTTTGTGTGTGTAATACTTGTAGGCTCTTTCTTTGCGTGTGGTTTCTTGTCCTCTTTGCCCTTGTTCTCTTGTGTCTATCTGTATCATATTTCACGGGTCACCTCTTTGATCAGGTCATACTCTTTCTGTCTGAATAATTTGAGTTCATATTTTAAGTCATATAATTCGTTTGTGATTTCCTCTCTGCTTGGATAGTTTGCTACGTCTTCTACATTCTGGATTGGTTTGCCGTTTATGTTGGTTTTGTTGTAGTAGTGTCCGCTGTCCAGTAGAGCTTGTATTTTGTCGATTGTCTTTAGGTCTGTTTCTGCTTGTTCTATCTGTTTTAGCAGGTCTTTGATGTGGTCTTGTACTTTTTGTAGTTTTTCTGTTGTCATAAGCATCTTATCCTAAAGAAAGGTAACAAGGTAACAAAGTAACATAGGTTTTTCTATAATAGAATGGTAACAAGGTAACAAAGTAACACAACATAAAAAGTACCATTCTGTATAATACAAGTATGCGGTAACAAAAAAATGTTACCTTTGAAAACTTGCTAAAAACCTTGTTAAAATCATATCTGATTATGCTCCTTCATTTTAGAGGTAACAAAGACATCGTGTTACCTTTTTACAGCTCATCAATTTCTGGGTACAGGAAGTGTAAGAAAGTTCCATAACTACATATCATTACCCTTCTATTTTTTCGATTGATTTTCACAGGCTTGTACTCAAAATCCAATAGTTCACTAATGGATTGTAAGTTATAGCTGCTGCTTGTTATACCCTTCATTTCCTTTAGTATTCCTGTTGTGCAGTATACTTTCATTCCGTCCCTTGCTTGATGTAATCCAAGCCAAGGGATAAGTTTTTCATTCAGGACATTCCAGACTCTGCTATTGAAGTCATCTGTTGTTTTATAATCTTCGTCAAGTTTGTTCTGGACGGGTCTGCCTGTGTCTTCGTCCCAGACCTGCACCTTATTGGTTGCCTTGTTAATCTTATCAATAAGGAATAGTCTTATCTCTTCGATTTCCTCTTCGTCCAAGTCTTCCAGGCTCTCTGCCTTGTACCAGTCCAATATCCAACTTGGCATACTGTGTCCTGTGTCCAGGTATGCTCTGCCAAGGAGGGTATCCGCAGCGTCCTTCCAATCCTCAAGCAATAGGTTAGGATTGCTTTTTATTTCACTTATGAAATAATATCCTAATCCTTTTAGCTGATTGAGTATGCTCCTTTTAGGATTGTTTATTCTGAATATCTCATCAAACTTTTTCTTATTATCCACAGCCTTTTTTTCATTATGACTGAATAATACTGGTATGAAACGGCGGAATAATGCGTCACCTGAAGGCAGTCCCTGATTTGCTGTAATTACACCACAACTAAATGAAGGGATTGTCCTATATGCTTTGCCCTGGTAACGTCCTCTTGCAGTTGTAGACTCTATCGCAGTTTTTAACATACCCACAATACTTGGCTTGTTCAAAGCGCCCTCAGGTTCGCTTACCATGATAGGCAAGGTGGATTGACTTACGCGACTGCCGACCCTTGCTACTGTATCAAAGCTTGAGCCGCCTATGTCATTATCCTCATTTGGAATGTCATATAAGAAAAGGATTATTTTTCCAAGAGTGGTCTTCCCTGATCCCGCTTTACCATATAGGTACAGCCATTCAATCCATTTTCCACCGATTTGTTTGATAGCGTAATCGAATATGCTCATCAATCCCCATTTCAAGCAGGTCGCGAGTTTGGTTTCATGTCCCTTGAAAAATGGAGCTAATAAATCGATAATATCGAGCGCTGCATTAAGCTCTTCCTCAGAGGGTTCGTGGTAATCATAATTGATTATTTTTATGATTTCGTCGGTCTTGTCCCAGTACACGCCAGGGTTATCTATGTCGCTCATCAGAGTAGCTATATTATTCTCTATGAGGATTTGTATAACTGCTGCGAGTGTGCCTTTCAGCCTTCGAGGATTAATAACCCACCCCGCTTCCTCAAGGTATTGTTCGATTTCCTTGATTGTTTTCTTGTTGGTTTCAAAGACGCGCTTACTGGTTTTACTCTTCCATTGTATGCTGAAAGTACGTCCAATATCGTCCAATGGGCTATCATGGATTGTGATATGTTCAGGGTAAGCGTTTATCACAGTTTCTACAGTACGTTCGCCTTTCTTTCCATTGTCCCATTCGTAATCGATGCGCTGCATCTTCTGATTAAGAATGATACGAGTGTTTGTACCTGTGGGAGTGCTTAATTTCTTTTTTGTCCCATACGGGGACAATGCTTTCTTAAGCTGCCTTGTGAACATTGTACTTTCCGCGAGCTCATAATTCTGTGAGAGTATGAAACTAATACCTTCTAACCCATTCATAGGTGTGGTTTCTAAGGTGTAGATTTGGTCTATATATGCGAGTACATCGTTGAAGTCTATGCTTTCAAAATTAGGTGTTGAGATTAATGTTTCGGACAGTCCGCGGATTATATCCTCTGTTACCTGCGGTTCTACGTCTTGTGTGAATAACTCACTAATAATGAGCCGTAGCAAATTTTCTGTCAAGGTTGGTTTGATTTCAACGAGGATTTTACTCAAATCCTTGGCTGTTGTTTCAGGTTTCGCTAACATATTTCACCTCCATATCTTTGAATAAAAAAAAGAGAAAAAGTGTGGAAGATTTATGCCTCTTCCACGTGGCTTAGTAATTCTTTGCATATGTCCTCATTGAAGTCTGGGTATTGGTTGTCGAACGCCCATAACTTACTGATACGTGCAAAATTCTTTTTATTGAGTTCGTCTCCGCGCCTTTCAAGTTTTTGGATAATCTTTCTAAACCAGTCACCGAGTATGACACTATCCGTGCCTTTGAGTACGAGTGCAGGGTTCTCTGATTTTTCAATCACTTCCGCTTCTACTACTTCCTTTTTGGGTTCTTTTTTAGGACGGCTCTCTTTTTCAGGAGAGGGTTTCCTTACGCGTCTGCGAGTTGTAGGAGCTGCATTTCCTCTCTCAAAACTACCTCCCTTAGCGATGTCCATCTCTTCCGCGCTAACCTCACCAGTACCGATCAGGTCTGCAATAGCCCTGTTTTTTGCCCTTGTATGTGCTGTTGAAATAATATCATGGTCAGGGTTACTAAACCTTTTTCTTAATTCAAATTCGGTGGGTTCGGTTCTGTCTTTTTTATTAATTTTGTCATAGAGACTGCACATTCCCACACCTATGGCAAATCTGCCATTCTTGGCAGTTGCTTTGACATGAAATTCAGCAGTAACTACTCTTCCTTTGTCATCTTTTATGATGTCTTCTTTGACTACTTCGTCGCTGAATTGGAATGCAGTAGCAAGTTTTCTGTAGGCTGATTTCTTTTTGAATTGTGTTCCTTGGTAGTCATCTTTGGTTAGGATTGCATTGACAACTTCCTCATAGTTTTCCCAGTAGGCTTTTGCGCCTTCAGGGTCTACGAGGTCGAAGCCTCCCACAGTTGTGGGAGCTACTTCTTGTTGGACGGTTAATTCAGTAGTCATAGTCTACCTCCTCATATTCTACTCTTCTTTCAGGGTCGATTTCGACCTTGTAAATCTTTTTGTCTGCGTATTCAGGATTGTTGGACTTTTGTATATCCGCAAGGGTTACGCGAATGTAATCTCCTTCCTGGAGTTTGCGGTTGTACCTTTGCAGGTCGCGGTGTCCAGGGAGTAATTTTTCAACACCAGACTCCAGTTCTAAGCGTATCCTGGTGTTTCCCCAGTTATCCTCTTCAAAGGAGATAATGTTGCCTTCTATATTCTCCCCGATTGTGTTTGCTTCCCAGTATGGGCTGGTTTCGTCTACATCAGGTGCTATTTCAGTAAATGCCATCTTATAATGCCTCCATATAGTAATTTAATATTCTTTGTACGGTATCGTATTCGGTTTCGAGGTTTTTTACCTCTTTAATCTTGTCTGCTAATCTCAAATCGAGGTATGCTTTACGCATACTTTCGTTTGAAATTTTTGGTAATCCTTCCTCAACTCTCTGGGCGTTCACATCATTCCAGTTAGTTGTGAGAAGTAGGTTTGCTTTCTTGATAGTTAGGTCTTGCTTTGCGGCGTCGAAGCAGGATTTAATCTTCTCCGCTTCCTGGATAAGCTGTAATGCGATGTCGCCATCAGTATCTTCAAGCAGTCCTAATATGTACTCTGTGTATGTTATTACTTTTTCAGTCATAG
>Ga0326513_10003256_pt1 | contig 11822 bp, 19 predicted proteins | sample 2_2465_0518_D_FD_203654 | JGI IMG/M metagenome (GOLD analysis project Ga0326513, IMG submission 203654) | Bovine rumen microbial communities from UC Davis, California, United States - 2_2465_0518 | ecosystem: Host-associated > Mammals > Digestive system > Stomach > Rumen | place: USA... | reverse complement strand
GTGTTCAATACAGCACTCAGCAGATGCACCGTTGTTGAGCGTAACCCTGTAAAGCTGCTTTGCGCCCTGTGGATATACACCAAGCACCGTTGCTGTATCGCCGTTTCTGGAAAGCACTTTATCACCCACTTTCAAGTCGCCCATTGCAGTAGTTCCGGCAGGTGTGAGTATGCGTTGAGATAACCGCAGCGCCTTGCCCGTCCTTTTCGGCTGAGATACCGACAGGAAATCAAGTTTTCCGTCATAGACTTCCTGATAAGCATCGATGATAGGTCTAAGTACCCGTCTGCGTGGCAGGTAGAACCGCTTGTAAGGGTCAGGGATGTCGAGTTCAATATACTGGAAATAGCTGTCCACCAGATAAGGGGCTTCCAGCAAAAGACAGGATTCCATGAGTTTAGCGCACTCTTCAACTTCCCGTTCGGGCGATACCTGCATATACTCAGCAAGCCAGTTCTTTAGACTTGCTGTGACTTCAAAGGTCAGACCATGATTGAAATCGGGATTGCCGGAGATTTCCGCAGAAGTAAGCGCAAACAAATCACGAAACGCCTGCAAATCGTAGCCGTTGTCGATAATCCATTTTTTTAACTGGACAGCGTAAACCAGATTTTCCGTCATAAATGCGCTCCGATACGCAAAATGCCCTAAAGCCATACGGCAATAGAGCATGATGCGAAAGAAAGGGTGAAGTATATGAAACTCTGAATAGAGGAGTTATCTTGTGGCCTGACAAGCAGACCAAAGGCGGCTGTCCGCATAGGACGGACAGCTTGACTGCACATTTTGTCCTGCATCCGGCACTCAGGGATAGAGAGGAAGGTGAATCTCTTGAAAGAAACAGGACGGGCAACATTGGCTCTTAGCCCGATTGCCGATACATCCTGCGACAGACATACCGGCTGATGCAATGGAGGTATACATGAAACAAGCGCAACTGCTCATGTTAACACTTCCACAAGCTGTGACACCTATGGAAGCTGAAAGGAGTTCCCGTGACCGCCGGAGAGGAAAAGCAAAAACAAAACGCAGAAAGCCGTAACAGTCAACACACGCATATTTAAACGGTCACAGGAATAAACAAAGCGGCAGGATTCGAACCTGCGTAACCAAGTGTGTTTTACCAGAACACAAAAGGCGTTTTCTCCGCTAAACTACGCTTTGCATCTGTCTTTCCAGATAGTCAAGGAGAAATACAATATGAGTATGAAAAAGCCTAACGCTTGCCAGTAGAACCAAGTCCGTTTCTGTCATCATTTCCGAGGAAATCGACTTTCCGCAGGTCTATCTCCGGCTGACATTTCTGTATGCGGAATTGACAAATCCTGTCTCCCTTGCGGATGTAGGAGTATTGCGGAATCATCTCTCCGTTGAGTCCGTAAGTAAAGCGCATACCAATCGCAGGAAAATGCCAGATGTCATTATCGCCCTTGTAGGCATTGTCGATGATACCAATGCCGTTAGCACAGATGATGCCGAAGTGCTTGAACGTTGACGAACGGGGAGCCACAATAGCTTCATAGCCGTCCGGCAGTTCCAGTGAAATACCGAGGCTAATCATTTTCAGACCAAGATACGGTACAGCGCAGTCTTCCGCAGCACATAAGTCAATCCACTCAGATTCATGCGCCGCCTTTATCTCAGGCAATTCCGCATCGTGATACTTAACCCTGATAGTCAATGGACGCTCAGTTCGAATTTCAGCCTGTCTAATAGCCATTCCCCTGATTCCTCTATGCTTCCGTCATTTTCAAGCCAGTAGTTGTAATCAAACGTCTTGCCGACACCATCATCGGCAGGATTTCCGTAAAATGAATTTCCCACGGATTCCCTTGTCACGACGACAGTTGTGTACGGAATACCCTTTTGGTCGAGTTCCTTGCAAAGTCGTCTAATCTCAGGTTCCTCACGCACCTGACAGAACATGACAGGCGCATCCCCTGATTCCATGAATGATTCGATAGCTGAGAGCATTTCCTTGTACGGAAAATCGAACCACTCAGAAAGCATCATCTTCGTCCTGTGCAGAAACAGGCGACCAGGAATATCTTTCTTGCCGTTCCAGCCAATGATTTTAGCAATCTGTTTGACCGTTGTGATCGTCGAGTGATTAACTGCGCCAATCTTTCCGGCAACATAGTCAATCATCGTGTCCTTGCCGACACCGCCTGCTCCGTTGATGATAACTACCAGCTTATCTGCCATCCCTTGCCCCCGTAATCAATTCGCTGTGCGGTAATGATTCAATCCAATCGCAGAACATCTGCCAGTCAGGAAGCCTGTGAGTTCTCCGCTGACGATAGATGGTTTTAAGCTGCTGATAGTTCGTGACCATACGGGCCGTCAACTCAAAACCAGATGGAACGTTGTAAATCATCCGCAGGAAATCCTCGTCCGACTTAGTGCGGTTATACTCTTCCACAAGTCCCTCAAGATTGAGTATCGCCGTAGCCGTCACGTAAGGATTACAGCAATTCCGCACATCCATACGATTGAGCCGGTGCATGGTTGACGATGACGAAACAAATTCCAGAAAGTGATACCTTTCAGCCTGGGGCCACGCCTTTTCCGAAAACGTAAGATCAAACATGACCATGATGCCCTTGAGGAAATTGTCGTGACCGGAACCTGCCGGAGCAGTAGCCAGTTTAATCGTCCTGTCCGTAATCTCCGAAGTTAACCTGTCAAAGTCAACAGCCATAGGAAACTTACTTCCAGCAACAGCTTCTTCCAGAAAAGCGACTTTGGTATTTTCAATCTTAGGCATGTGGCATCTCCCCTCTGAATTTTGACAAGCGCATTGTAGACGATGTTCTGAAAAATTGCAAGGTAAATTTTTAAATTTTCAACGCAAGTTTTTTGTTTAAAAAAATTTTCCGTAAATAGGCAGTAGATGGAAGCCAAAACGCTATAAGGGGGTACACCACTTGTATATAAGCTAAGTGTAAGTGAAATAGAGCAAGTATAAATGTGTTCCGTATAAGCAACACAGTGTATATAAATATAATATATAAGCAAAATAGTTAAAGTAAATATAAAAGGGATAGTAAGTAAGTATATATAATACAGACCCCGTTTTATTTAAAATTACCTTACTGAGAACCATGTATTACATGTAGAGTATTTAAATATAAATTATATAAGCAAACAATAGATAGTATGAATGTATATAAATATATAATAAGGCCCTTTTGTTTAAAATGTGGTTTCGGGGTTCCCCCGGCCCGCCTGCGGCGATCACATAACCCCCGCCCGCCGATCATTCAAGAGTACCATAGCACCAGGGACGGGGACACATTCCAGCAGGCACAAACACAAACGCTTTAACGATCAATTGTTATCATCAAACAGAACTATTCGCAAAATCTATGTTATGCGAATACTTGACCCTGGGGGAGTGCATTTTTTTACACACTGAACCGCTGGAAACATGCTATTTATACATGATCTGACGAAAGTAGCCATATATTGCTTTAATCGTCATGTTGTTCTATCGCCTGGAATCCATAGCGCGCAGCTATAGCCCGACGATCACCGCCCGAAACAGGAAGCGCAGAACGGTCATTAGTGCCGGAATAAGTGCCGAATTCTGTATTGTACAGGAACGGAGAAGAAAGGCCCGTATTGCTGTCGTATGCCTTGTCTAATATACATTCCCTTTTGCCGCTCATAAGGCCGGAGTATATGGCATACAGCGCCGCACGACGTGACTTATAGTCAGCTTGACTATTACTTGATTTTTCGCCATTATATATATTATATATATATCTTATATTATCTTTATTACTATCTTTTATATTCTCTTTATTATTGTTATTAATACTATTATATATATTACTATTACTTGTATTATTCATAGTATTATTATCTATATCATGTATAACACTATCTTCTGCTGTATAGGTATCAGTTGCGGAAGCTGTATTATTTACCGTGTTTTCGTCATTCATATCTATGTTGCTCACGTCCGCATGATCGGCACTTGACCATGAACTTATAACGCTTAAACGTATGCCGGAAAAGTAGCTAAAGCCCTCTAAAGATATAAACTTGTTATACTTGTTATTTAACTCTATATAGATATTATATATATCTATTAAGTCACTGATTTTATATACTGGACCGCCCCGAACCGGCGAACGTGTTTTATAGCTTGTTTTCGTCCGATTTAAATATTTTCCGGCCTGCATCAGACACCACTTCCACTGTCGCTGTGAGCATGTCTTTAAATCTATCTCTGCCGACTCTGCCGCCGTAATTAATATCATTTCCACGTCATTTTCGGAAATCTCATACACTGAACCATTATCCACGTATTTTATCATCTTCTATCTTCTCCCATGATCTTTTACGGAGCCACAAAAAATTACAAATCAGTCTTGTTTTCTTCCGATCGCTCCAGTGCTTCCAGCTTTTCAAGGATAGCGGAAACGGCAAACGCTGAAATTGTATCATAGCCGGAAGTTTTTAGAATAGCCTGGATGCGTTTTTTAGTGCCTAACGGAGCCATAGCCGTTATGCGATCTTTTGACAATTCATAGTTTTTTACAGCACGCCGAATATAAGACGGCGTTTTCTTTTCGTCTTTTTTCATTTCAAGTTATCTCCCATTTTTCATTATATACGGAATTATATATTAACCATTTTACGGAACCGCCCGAAAAATTACAAGCGACGGCAAAAAAATCATTGTTACAATTATATAATTTATTGCATATGGAATTATACAATTTACACATATAATTAATTATATAATTAAAGTTGCACAATCACATTACAAAATTGGCTTTTCACATTGTAAGGTTTTTGCATTGATTTTTCAGTTAATATCCTTATAATTAGAAGCATAAAGAAGCAGTTAACCAACAAACACACAACACATTTTAAAAAGGAGAATAACATGTATAAGGATTATTTAACACTGTTGGAAGAAGCAAGGCAGGAACTCAGGAAAGCGGAACAGACCGCAGAAGCGGAACAGAACGCAATTATGGAAATCTACAACGGCAGCCGCTTTAAATTCAAGAGAAACGCAGCGCCGGAAGAAATCGAACAGGCACAGCAGGAAGAAGCAAAGCACACGGCACTTTATAACAAGGCCTGCGACGACAAAAAGTTTTATGGACTTGTAATCCGAATTGCAGAAGAACAGCTTAACTATTATGGTCTCAACTTAATTATTGAGAGAATTAAAAACGATCCCCCGAAGGGAATCGACAAGCCTTTTCATTACAAGGCATTTAAAAAAGCCCTGGAGGGAATCACACCGGAAGGCTTCAGTGCATACGCCTATAATGATAAATTGAAGGTACAGCACGAACGCACAAGATACACCGCAGAAGCGGAAAAATACCTTGGTTATAAAACGGAAACACTTTCCGCAGAAGTAACAAAGGACTGGACAACATACAACGTTATCGAGCCGGAAAACATCAAAGCAGCAGCCGCGGACGTTATTAGAACCCGTAAAGAAATTGAAAGACTTTACAAGGAAACACACGACAAAATTGACGGACTGCGGGCAAGCGTTGACAAATTTGCAGGACGGGCAATATATGACTATCTCCCGTATGCGCCGCTCAAAATGGACAACTACAAACACTATTAATTGAAAGGAAGTGAGAACATGAAGCGTACAAAAAACATGATATACAGGCCTACAGAAAACGCCGATTATTTATATTTAATCATGGTAAATGACGGGGATCTATACAGAACCACAAACCAGCCAATTTGTAGGACATTAGCAAAGCACATAAAAAAAGGCAATTTTAACGAGGAAGCAGCTACAAAAGCATTTTACCCTGTAGCGCAGGAAGTTGCGAAAAAAGACCGCAAGCAGTTTCCGGAAGATAACAGAAACTTTACCACCGCCGACAAATGGACAGCCGCCGCCGACACTGTAAAGCACTACATGGAATATATTACAGAACTTGCCACCGAATAAGAAACCGTAAACCAGCCACCGCCCACACCGCAGGACAATTAGAAATAATTGTCAGTGCGTAGAATCAAATTCAAGTGCGGGCAATCGTCGCACCTATCGACGGGACCAGCCGCGACGGGAACCGACACCAGGAACCGAAAAAAGCCAATAAAGCAAAGGAGAAGAAAGCATATGAGGAAGCCAAACACACTTTACAGGTTTTATAAAAGTCAAACATGTTATGTAGCAACATGGGACGAAAATGGACGTTATAGAAAAATGAGATTTTTTGACTACCCGAAAAAAGAAGTTATTTGGTTATTACGGAACAAATACAATGTATCCGTACCGCACGAGTATTATTAAAAAGGAGAACACAACACCATGAAAAAGAAAGTAGTAAAAGATATTTATGCGGAAATGTGCGCGCCTATTGGGAACCTTACAACCAATTACAAGCGCGGAGTAATTACTTTTACGGAATACCTGCAGAACGTCGTAGAGTTATATAACACCGCCTATTATTGGCCATATGACAGAGCAAACGCAGGTACAATCACATTAGAAGAAGCAGACCTAATTTTCACACGTTTTCAGCAGTTTGTAAAAAAGGAAATCAAAAACGCCTGCAAAGCATAAAAGCAAGTTGGTATTTTCAGCGGAAACCATAAGCGAAAAATGTTTGTGGTTTCTTCCGAAACGATCAACCAAAGCACAACAGGAAAGGAAAAAAGCACATGCACATTGACGCAACACACGCCGCCAAAAAAGGCAGTTATAGCGAACTGATAAACACTATCTGCACATGTTTAGATATTACATGGACGGAAGCCGAAACAGCTATACCACCGCTTGTATGGTATCGCCCGAAATACACGAAAACGGCAATTATTAACGGAATCAGCGCAACCATTACAGCAGACAGCCGGAACGGCTACAAAGTAACATACACACGCACATTTTAAAAGAAAGGATAACAACATGGAAAAATACGAACAGGAAGCCGCAACAATCTGCGCAGCTATCAAAGAATTAGCAGAACACCCGGAAGCACTCTGGAACTTTGAAAATTATTTGTCTATCCATTTTGACGCATGGATGAAGAAATGGGCCAATACCCCGGCAGGAATTGCAGACGAGTTTGAACAGTTTTCCAAAATCAGATAAAGAAAAGGAGAAGCCATGAAAAGAAAAAACAACAAGCATTTTATAATTGGTTACAGAGTCGGCAACACATACAGAGAAAAAACAGTTACAGCCGAAACCATAGAAGCGGCCCGAAAAAAGGCAAAAGTCAAAGACATTGTATATTTAAACATAGAAGAATATCGGGTAAAAGACGAATACCTGTTAAGAGACTTTTAAACAATCACTAAATACAAGCGCCTGCGGGAAATAAAAGCCTGCAGGCCATTTTTAAAAGCCCAGGAGGGAAAACGAATGAAAAAATTATATAAATACATCGAGAGTTTACAAGGAATCGAACTATACAAGGAGACCTTCAGAAACAGCTTTTTTTCTAACGCTCCGGAAGTTGTACTCAATGCTGCACTTGTAATATTGGATTTTACAGACAAGGATCCTGCAGCCATCGAAAACATGATTAATAACAATGACAAATTAGAAACTTATTGCAATAAACATAATTATGTCATTTATAACAAGGAAATTGTCTGCCTTGGCTTAACATCTTATTTTATAGCAAGCGCAGCAGATAAAGAAAAATTTGCGGATTATTGCAGCTTTAAAGAAGCCGCAGACGCAGCTTGCCAACGTTACACCCGCGAACATACACAAGAAGCTCCGGAAACAGTAAAAAAGGCATTAACGGCAATAATTGACGAACACGGAGCTTATTATAATGAATTTTTAAAAGCAACGAAGGAGATTTAAAAAGATGACATTAGAACAAATTAGAATATACGAGGCAGAACCCGCCCCCGCTGAAACTTATGTATATTATACGACGCAGAGACCCGCGACGCCTGGAGCGATCCCGAACAATGGAATTATTTCCATATACCATTATGACGGCCGGAAACAACTTGAATATTGCAAGGCATATAGCAGAGTTATTTATAATAGGGAATTGACTTCGGCAGAGATCAACAACTATGAACTATCGGAAAATAACCCGCCCATCAGATTTATTAATTTTCCGGAAGTGCCGCAGCAGCTACACATAAACAATTTTAAATTTTACGGAACGCCCGCAGCAGACGAGAATCAGAAAAAAATAGATAAGATCGAAGCGATCCAGGACAAAACAATTAATAAATTGCTGGAAATGCTGGACACCGGAAGAATCACATCAGCCTACACAGAAAACAAAGAACTAAAAACAATGATTGTATTGACGAGAGACACCGAAAAAGCCGGTTATAGACTAACATACTTTTTTAAAGGACTTGCATCCATGCACGAGGCAGAACGGACCCCGCGAGAAATATCTGCAGCATTTAACGACGCCGGAAAAATCTATTATATGTAATTTTTTAGGCTATACGGCCCGCCAAGACTGTATAGCCTTTTTACAGTGTTTATAGCTTGACTGGGGCCCCTTTGCCGCGTTTCGATCCATTGAAGGCAGAGAAGCCCCCGCGAGGCCATAAACGCCAATACAGCACCATTACAACATTAATATATAAATCATCATTAATTGGCTTTTTGCGCCCTTTTTGCGGCCTATGGTAATAGATACCACTATCAGCCGGAAAACAGCTATAACGGGCAATTTGCGCCCCTTTTTGCCGTATCCTGGTATCAGTGCGCCCGAAAACATGAAAGCAGCTACACAAGGCGGAACCATGCTATTTAAAAAAATCGTTTATTTTCCGATTTGAGCGACCTTTAACACCTATGGTATAAAGTACCGCCGAACATGTAAAAACGCCAATACAAGGCAAATACAAGGCAATAAAACTATTCCAGCCCGAACCATGCCGGAAACCAAAGCATTATAACTATGCTCATATTGCGCCCGATTATAAAAAATCGTTTTAACGCCGATTTAAGGCACGTTAATTAAACACGTGCATATATACGCCGGAAAGCTGAAAACGCCGGAAACAGGCGGAAAACACGCTAATTAAGGCATATACAGCCGAACTATGTATAAAAGCATGTTCTTCTGATAATGAGCAGCTACACAGCCGGAAACGCCGGAAACAGACCGCACAACATGCCGAACGCTGTACACCATGCGGAAACAGAAACAGGCAGACCAAAACACGATACCAACGGCAGACCGCCGAAAGTGTATAAACCATAGCGGAATTATAGGAAATGCAATTCCAGGTTCCGAAAAATCAGCAGAATCCGTCAGATCATGACAAGCTGGAGACATCGGACACAAGTTGTCATAATTTCCAGACAATTTCAAAATTCTGTACAGCCGATTTTCAAATCATGGAGAAACCGAAAAAGAGGTACATTATACGTGCGTACACGCAAGGCTCCGGCAGTGCAGGAAATCAGTAGGAACGTCCTGACGATCACGGGAAACGTCCTGACCGAAAGAGTTTTCAGGAATCAGCGACAATTTTAATATTTTACGGGAGAGGATTTGCGAACCGTCATTTTACGGAAACTGACAGCTTATATGTGCCCTGTCCCGATTGTCCCGTCCTTTACCCGAATATTTATTTACGGAAGCCATCGGGAATCCTCCAACATTTTCCAACATTTTTCCAACGTTTCCAACGCTTTGAACGCATTGGGGCATGTTCTTCCAACGTATTTAACGCATTAAACGCAAGGTTAAAACCGCCGATTCCGAGGTTAAATGCCATTTTTCGCAGAAAAACCGCAAATTCACAACATTAAAAACGGATTTTACAACTTTAACAACTCTAACAACCTTAACAACCCTTGTGAACAATTCGGAATTTCCGAACAGTTGACGGAGCAGTTGACGGAACGATTCATTTAGTTGATGGAGCCAAAGAAAAATAGTTGACCGATAGTTGACTGAGAGAATCGGACATTTGGGACAGCTTATATATATGCATGTAAAAATTCTCAAACCAGAGGTAAAGCGACCTGACGCATAAATACATGCGCAAAAATTCCGAAACCAGAGGTATTATTTACGGAAACGCATACACGCAAAAATTTTCAAACCAGAGGTACATGTAAAAATTCTGAAACCAGACCTGCGTAAAAATTTAGAAACCACTCCCGTTAAAAATCCAGAAACCAGGGGCGGTAAAATTTTATAATTTCTTTACGGAATCCTATTGACAATTAACGTTAACTGTTTTATAGTTAATATATCAGATAACTGATAAACAACACGCACAAAAATTTAGAAACCAGAGAGGAATGAATTAAGTATGAAAACAACAGTTTACAGCTTCGCCAAAAGGTTAATGGCAGATGACGAGTTTAACTGTGGCGGAATCATCGAGAACGAGCAGAGATACCTTGATGCAATCGGACTTCCGTATCATCTTGACGAGTACGGATGCGTTCAGACAGACGGTGATACAAACGACTTCTACGAAGCCATGATTACCATCTGGAAGTTGCACCAGAAGTACAGCAGAAAATAATTCTGAAAGGAGAGGAATTATGACATACAAGGCAATCGTCAGGAATATGATTAGGCACGAGTCGGAGAAGTGGGTTCAGAAACTTCTGGCGGAATACAACATTGAACACAAGTTCACGACCGTAGGGTGCGTCGAAATGGAGAACGACAAAGAAAAAGATGTGATTTACTGGACGACAAGAATTGGCGTATGGGTTCCGGGCAGATACGTAACACTTGAAGTCGGCGGAACAGCAGACGACCTCATTGGAATCTGCAAATCTGTTATCTGGGACGAAAAGCACAACATTATCTGGATGGGGGCCAAAGAAACAAGAGAACAGTTGGGTATCACAGAGTTCAAGATTGCATGAAAGGAGCATAGCATGAAAAAAGCATTTGTCGAGAGGATGAAGCGTGAGTGCTTCGTGACCACAAAGAAATATCGGTATAGGGGCTGGGAAAGCCCCACCGGTGAATTTATCATCCAGAGGGTTCCGAAAGAGTGGGATGACGAGACAGCCAGAATCAGAGGATGGGAAACCGCATACGTAGAGCATAACGAGGAATAAAGATTTTGAAAGGAGAGGTAAGCAAAATGAAAGAAGCAGGATATTGGTGGAACGACAAGAGCATCGAACTGGTTGAGATTGACGGAGAAGTATACGCGCTGAACGGCTGGAATGGTGAAGAGTACGGCAACTGCTGGAAATGCACAGGAGAGTTTCTGACAGAAGCATCCGAAGAGGAATACACACTGAAACCCGTTTACGAGGAAGTTGATGAAGATGAATGGGAAATCGTTAACTACGAGGTTTCCAAAAACTGAAAGGAGAACAACGATGAATTGGTTTTTAGTAGACGAACGCACCGCAGGCGCAGTTGACATCTTTGAAGAGAAACTGAACGCCACTAACAAGATGGAAGCTATCAGGGAAGCCACAAGAGAATGGTATCACATGGCTCCGGCAGACAGGAAGCGCAGAACCGATTTTTACATCGGACAGGCAGAAACCGACGAGGACGGCAACGTTATTTACGAATCCATGAGAGACTACACAGACATCATGGAAATCGTCAAAGTAGCCGACAGGATCAAAAATTCCGATACCTGGAACGATGAAGATTGCAGAACCCTTTGCGGTTTTGCTGATATGGAAGATGAATGGGACGATGCAGATGCCGAAGAATTTGAGCAGGTAATGTATCAGGCGGCTGACCGACTTGGCGTAGAAATTATTTGAAAGGAGACACATCATGGAATTTAGATACGGAATGAGACTTAGAGGATTCAGCCCCGGATGCCAGCCGATGAACGGATTTCTCCGCAGAGAGGACGACACCACCGGCAAGTATCATGACATC
>Ga0326513_10003253_pt1 | contig 11829 bp, 16 predicted proteins | sample 2_2465_0518_D_FD_203654 | JGI IMG/M metagenome (GOLD analysis project Ga0326513, IMG submission 203654) | Bovine rumen microbial communities from UC Davis, California, United States - 2_2465_0518 | ecosystem: Host-associated > Mammals > Digestive system > Stomach > Rumen | place: USA... | reverse complement strand
ATTATCATTGTTATTTTTTAGTTTCTTGTTTTATATCATATTATTGATACACAATTAAAAAAACAGGAGGCTAAAAAATGAAAAATAAAAAGGACGTTAATTATTACTACGATAAGTTAACTCAGCTACAGAAGGCCACACAAAAATCTCCGTTATTATTAGTTTATGACGACTGCAGCGAGCCGTTGTATTGGGCCATTGACACTTTAGATAGTTTGAAATACGACAGCCTAACAAAATATGTTGCTGATTACGGAGAAGAGTTTGAAAAGTTCATCGTTATAACGGACATCTTAAATAATTTCTGCGACAATAATGTTTATTCAATGTTCGACCTGCACCGTTTCGCCATCGCTTCGGACTGTTTTGAAGATAACGTACATTTATTTGTACTTTGGCTGTGCAAGATAAACACCGTCGCACAAGAAGATGACGATATAGAAGCAAAAAATAAGAAAATAATTAAAAAGAAAATCCAAAGCATAATTGATTACATAAACAAACAACAATTTCATATGTTAGCATTTCGGAAAACAATGCCGGATTATGAATTAACGGTCAAGAAAAACAATAGCTAATGATTGCAATACTTTTTTAAATACGACATTCCTCCTATTGTCCTTTCTCCCCCTGCTCAGTTTAATATTTTTTTTCTGGGTGGGGGGTTCTTTTATATTTCATTATTGACTTTTTTATTATTTTAATATATAATACATAGCCGGAGAAATAATATAATGAAAAAGAAAACAAACTGTGTATCTGTATATCAAGGCAGAGTCAAGGGCGTAAGAAAATATAAAAAGTTCTACGGTGCTGACGCCAAAGAGCGGGCTGCCGAATACAAAAAGAGACTGAAAAGATATGGCGGCCATGTTCCGGATAATTATGAGACAGTAACTTTCGGGCAGTTGGCAGAAGAATTTATCGCCAGTCGCACAGGAGACGCCGAAACCGGCAGAGGCGGATTATCACGCTCGCAATTAGATTTATACAGAGCAGCATTAAAGAACTGCGGAGATTTTCAATTTCTAAAAGTTCTTGGCATATTCCCGAGCGATGTTAAAAAATTATATAATAGATTATACTCCACGAAATCAGAACGCACAGGTAACTATTTAGGATTCCAAAGTATCAAAGCCGTTAAGTCGTTAGTCGTTCAGGTTCTTGACGAAGCTGTGCAGGAGGGATACATTGACAGAAACCCCGCTGCCGGTATTAAACTTAGAGACCCTATGGACAAAACGGCACGATTGGGAAGAAGATACCTAAACGATGAAGAACGGGCGGTCATTGCAAGTCTGGGGAGAATTCTTTATAAGTATAAAGACGATGACTATACCTTGTTCTTTGGCGGCTACCTTTTATTGTATTCCGGACTGCGTAAGGGCGAGCTAATACCGCTCAGAGTTGAAGACATAAATTTAAAGGAAAGATATATCGATATTAATAAAGCGGTCGAAAAGATTCCATCAGGTAAATATGAAATCAAAGCACCGAAAACATTGAATTCTGTCCGTAAAGTCTTTATAACACCGCACATACTCCCCCTAATAAAAGCATACATTGACTTGAACAAGCTAAAGCCTAAAGATTTGCTACTTAGGCACAAAGGCAAGATGTTCACTGAGTCGACATTCAGGGACGCGTGGGATAAATACACTTACGAAATATACGCCAATACTGTAAAAGGCATGAAATATATTAAAGAGAGAGACGAATTCAACGCAAAACTAAGTGAAGAAGAAATTAAAGACGGAAAAGCAAAGCCAAGATACCCGGAAGATTATCGCAGAATTACCCCGCACGCTTTTCGCCGCACAAATTGCATGATTCTGGGTGAAATGGGTGTAGACGTTAAAACCGCTCAGTTACAACTTGGGCACGCCGATATCAGAACCACACTTGAAATATATCAGTCCGTTCAGGATTCTGTCAGAAAAAAACAGGTTGAGTCATTCGAAATCAAACCGCCTGAATTATCACTTGATGATTTTTTATTGTCAAAAGGATTAACCGGATTGAAAGAAGCAATGACAAAAGATGAAATTATTGAACTGATAAATAAAGTGTATCCGGGTGAGTTTGTAGACAAGAGTGATTACGATAAAGTTGAAGAAGATGCTGCCCATCTGACTACAATGTTTGAATTATTCCAAAATAGAACAAAAAAGGATGAAAAATGACCGCATGCACCTATGAATGCACCGGTTTTCGAAAAATCGCAGCAGACTTATTAAATTGTTAGAAGTCCCAAAAGCCTTATGTGTCAAGGGATTTAATATATAAATACGGGGTGTAGCGCAGATGGTAGCGCGCTTGGTTCGGGACCAAGAGTTACTCCCTGATTTATAACAGTAAGTCCTTGAGTTTTAAGGTTTTGTGCCCTAACTCAGGGGCTTTTTATATGCACCGATTATGCACCTATGCACCTATTATGCACCTACTTTAAATTTACAATTAGGAGGTAAAATAATTAATGGAAGAAATAATTAAAGAAAAAGATAAAAAGAGTTTAAGCGAAGCCTATTATGACGCCTGTTTGTCTGAGCCCGCGGATGTAGAGAAAGCTGATTTTCTGAAGTATACCGGACGCCCGGAAGAAATTGTTAAATATGAAAAAATGCCCAATGGTATGGCAGTTCTTTATAAGGAGGAAATTGAGTCCTTTATGTGCAGATATAACTGCTTCCCGAGCGGCGGCATGCTGTGGGGGCGAGTTTTTACAGACGGCCTGCCGGAAAACTTCGATACAATTAAAATAAAAGAAATTAATCCCAAAATGTACTTTAGCATAGATTGGTTCGAGGCTCTTAAGACCGAACATGATATTGATGATTACTGTTTTTTGGGAATACCGATATTGAACACTGAGATGTTAAGACCGGAATTTTTTATGATGATATATAATCTAAATTTTACACGGTTAATTGATGTGGTTCTCAGATTTGAAAGAATGAGCTTTATTCGACCTTACGCTGAAATGATTGTTCGTTTAAATGGTTACACATCATGCGAATTTGAAGAACAACTTGCCGATATGTTGAGAGACAGAATTTTAAAAACAGTGGGGGTGTATTCACTGATATGACTTTTAATGAGTTTATTGAGAAAATCAAGTATATATTAATGAAAAACGGATATCGAGCAGAGCGCGTTGATGAATTAATTAGTAACGGATTTTTGCAGATGCGATTTAAACAATTCCTTGATGAGAAGAATTCTGACGTCGTATATTGGATTGAAAGAGTTCTTGACGCTGCCGATGATTGTATAGTTGAGCTGGACTTACAGAAAATTACGATTGATTGCCCCATCGCTAAAAGTCAATTCCGTAAATATGTTCAAGATTTAATAATCAAATTGGCGAGACTTGACGGTAAAATGAATATTAAAGACGTTAAAGAAGCATCAGAAAGCTTGGATGCGTTAGAATTTATTGATTACGAATATGACAGTTTTAAACCTTTTGACCGCGCAGTTGAATTTGACTTCTGGCATGGCTTAATCGTTCATACAGCATTAACAGTTTACAACAGCTTTTTCGTGGGGTGACTGTACCTGTTTTTTTAACTCGTAACAAACGCCCCTAAATTTTCCTTTGTATAATTATTTATACCGAGCGTTCCGTCGAAGTGTACACAAAGACGGAATGAGGTCGCGCAGCGGGCTCACCGGGCGTCAGCTCGGCACGGTATAATCACCCATCTAATCCCCGGCTACTACTCTTAATCCCTGACTTTCTACTCTTAATCCAAGACTTAATCTTAATTGTTTACAAAAATTTAACATTTACAATAAGGCTAATATACTTCTCGCAAACCCTTATTTTTCAAGGCTTCCGGCTAAACATTAGTTCGGGGGTCTTTTTTTTTATTTAATTTTTAATACAGTTATCTTACATATTAATTATAGAAAAGAAACAATGATAAAAAAAAACACCTAAGAAAAAATAAACCAAATCCTTCTTTTTCTTTTTTTCATTTTAATTTTTTTCTCCTTTCTGCCGGGGAGCCCTGCGGCCGGCGCTTAATTCCGTGGGGCATACTAGTTGTGATAAAACCGAAGATATCCTGACATAATAATTCTCCGGTTTATATGGGGCTCGGGTTTTGGCTTCTCGGGCCCTTAATACTAAAGGAAATATAACAATGTTACCATAGGAGCTTCGAAAGTCAAATGAATAAACCAATTTATATTTTTCTATTTATAATTTCGTTTTTGAATTTTTTCGATGTTTTAAATTTTAGAGTGTTGTCAGTCTCTTATATGATATTCTTTGCAGTCAGTCTCATTTGGCAGAAACGGCATTCAATTTCAGAATATTTATTAATAAATTCAGACATCGAAGAAGACATCACAGACGAAGACGAAATATACGAAATTGCAAAATCAGTAATCAATGAAATGGAGGCAAAGAAATGATAGTAATTCCCGGAAACCCAAAAGGCAAACAGCGTCCGCGCATGACAAAAACAGGTTTAGTTTACACACCCAGAGAAACCAAAGATGCGGAACTGCAAATCAAGGTCGCTTACAGCCGAGCAGCCGGTGGTGTCCCCTTCCCGATTGAACAGCCCTTGAAACTAATTCTTGACGTCTACTATCCGCTCGGGCAGCTCAGAAAGTCAGAGCGTCAGCAAGCCCTTGAATCTAAGATATTCCCGATAAAGAAGCCTGATTTAGATAATGTTGCAAAACTTGTACTTGATTCTCTCACGAATACGGCCTATGAAGACGACCGACAAGTGGTTGAATTAATTTGTAAAAAATACTACTCGACTCAACCCCGTATTGAATTTGAAATTATCCCGATACCAATTCCAAAACAGGAGTGAATACTATGAAAAATAAAATATTAAAAGAAAAAATAAAAAAATTAAGAGAGAAAGAAATACCCGTCGCATTGAACCGTGAACAAAAAAGAAAACTGATATATAAGAAAGGAAAGAGATAAATATATGAATAAAGAAAAATTATATAATATTGTAATAGAACCGATTTTTTTAAATGAATTGGATGGTAAATATCCTTTTGACTACGAGACTAAAACATTTTCAAGACCGACCACTAAAATGACGGACCCCGTTTTAACAGACACCAACGAATACGAAGCAAGTATATTTTTTGGCACGGAACCGGTTGAAGCAGATTATAGAGTAGGTCGTATGTTCTTTGAACAACCGCAGCCTGATGAGTTAACTGAGCGACTGTTTCAAGAGTTTTCGAGAGCGATGCTCAGACCGGAATTATCATCTCACAGAATCAATCAAATAATAAACACTCCCGGAATAAACGATATGAAGGGCAACGGCGCGAGAGATGCTTTACTATTCGTACAAATAGCAACAGATAAATTCAACGAACAGGATATTCCGTATGATTGCCAATTTATATATATGTCAACCAGTCTCTGCGGAGAGATTGAAGACCGTATAGGCAGTATTCCCGCATACAATCAATTTAAAAAATACAATATAATCAGAATTCCCGATAGATATATGAACGGTGTAAAGGCAATGGCGATTAATAAACTTGCAGTATTCCAGGGTTTAGATGTTTACACAGAAAAGACAGAAGACGGAATGATAATTGATATTAATTCAGCCACAAAAGTATTACATCCTGAAAGTATTTTTATAATGAAAGGGTAAGGTGAAGAATAATGGATAATAAAAAGAAATATAAAGTATATATAGACGCATCAAAGACATTAGCACCTTTAGGTCCTGAAGATATCATTACAATGGAGAACGGTAATTTGTATATATTGACGGATGATATAAATGCGCTGTGTGAAAGAATATTTATCAATATGATGGATTTAATTCCGGAACCGACAGATGAAGGTCATGTGATTGAATATTCTGTCAAAATAATAACTCCAAAATATAACGTGAATGAAGACTGTTATGAAGTGATAGGAACAATTAAAAAAGGTATCATAGGAATAATAGACCAGAACGAAGCAATGCGTATAAAAACCGAAAGAGCTTTTTGTATTAATGAAGAAAACGGAACTATTGAGATGATTAAAGGAGAGATGAAAAATGAGAATTAATGGTGCTCATTGGGAAAATGGTTTTTTAAAGCAATGTTCAAGCTGTGGAAACGCGCTGCCTGAATCTGTAAAATATGTATTTCCCCACTGTCCGTTTTGCGGAAAATATATGATGAACTGGACTAAATGTTGTTCGGAGGTCTGCATTCCGGATGTTTTTGATGAATCAGATATATTACCCATAATGGATGTTGTTAGCTATTACAATAAAAAACTTGAAGAAGCTCAAGGTGACAGCGAAAAAGTAAATGAATTATATAATGAAGCAGTACGTAAGTTCTGGCCTTTCATTTTTAACGAACAAATATATGCAATCGGCGATAAAGACGTAGGACGCAATCCTGAAGCCGGAAAAATGAACGGTGGTTTAATCCAATTTGTAATAGATATTGACCGATGGCCTGACTGGAGAAATGCTTATCCTTTCAATAAGTATGTTAGAGCAAATGAACAAGCGGTATTAAAAAAAATTCGATTATAAAGAAGACTTAGAACAGAACGGAGCTGATTAACAAATGAACAATAATTTACACAAATCAACACTTAAAAAAATAGAAAATCAGAAAAAAGTAGAAGAGACTTTAAAGAGATTTGAAGATGACAAAACCTTGTTTTTGAGGAAAATTTCGATGGTATCCGGTAATGTTCGCAAGGACTCCGGCGGAATAATTCAATCGTATAAAGGAGTCTACGGCGTAGGATGGACTATCGACGTGCCTTACTGGAACCCGAACGGTAAAGGCAGCGGGCGCTATCACCAAAGATACTACTACATATATAAGAAAAATTCCGATGGCTGAGGCTGTCGGTTTTTTTATGACTGTATCAGCTATAGTGAGCCACTTTAATAATGTTAAACACAAAAAAAAACAGGTCCAGTCAAAAAAATATTTATTCATTTATTTATTCAATTATCCCCTTTATTTTATATATTTATGCATATTTTACACAATTATTACAAATTTATGCGTTTTTCATTCATTTTACATCAAAAAACTAACAATGATATTTTTACCCATCTCACATATTAATTATGTAAGCGAAAAAAGCTTAAAAAAATAAAAAAATAAAAAACAGAAAGGAAAGAAAAACAATGAAAGAAAAATTAAGTAAAGCCCTTGAAGAACTTGCTCAGGAGCTGCAAGACCCCACAGATGTGAACCTGATAATCAAAGAGATTAATTACATTAACAGCCCCGGCTTCGAGTACGACAGAAAAATTATCCATGCAGAGCCGACCTACCGGGACCAGACCCTTCAAGATTACTACGCGGTACTCAAGGTGCCTTACACCAAAGCCAAACATCGCAGCGGTACCATGGCAGAAAGAACTGTACGCCTCTGCGATAAGATTTTTGACATTTTAGACGAAATCGATATAAAAGAAAATTAAAAAACTAAGAAAGGAAAAAGGTTGTTTAAACAAATAATAAAATAAATAAACAAATATAAAGAAAAAATATTAAATAGATAAATGCGAGCTTAAAGCGAGCAGTACCCGCCGGGTATAGGAGGACTAAAACAACCCGGTAATTAGAAATGAAAAAAACAATCCAAATCAGCAATTATTCCCTCGGACAACGGTTCTGTCCCTATTATGAAGCGATAAATGATTATACGCCTTATAAGACAGATTTTGACCTTTCAGACCCGGCAGAGACCGGACTTTATTACCATGATTCAGCATCCAGATACATTAATGATGTGCCTCAATTAGGATTAGATGAAACAATAGAAAAGGATGCATACCAAACAGTCAAGTGGATTAAAAACACTTTCGGCAGCGGAGAAGAATATTCAGAAACAGAACTTCATGCAGAAATCCTCGGAGCCGATGTCGTCGGCAAACCGGACTATTTTATGTTCAATAAACAAATCCTCACTGTAATCGACTATAAGTATACCGATGCCGAAGACGATAGATACTACACAGCTCTCCTGCTCTATCTAATGTTGATAATAAAGAATTTTCCCGAAAGAGAAATCAAAACCGTAAATATCGTTCTTAAATACAAAAGTAAAGTTAAGCAGTCTACTATATCGTTCGATTTGGCAAAGAAACTTATTAATCAAGAAGAAATGAAATTAAAAAACTATATTAATAATATCAATTATGTGACAAATCAGAAATGTTTGACCTGTAGAAACTGTGAATCCTGTAGTCAGTGTCAGAAAGATTGTTTTAAATTCGCTGCCGAAGCAGGGCCTGCAGCCGGTAAACAACAGATGCTGTTCTGTCAGCAGGTCATAAATAGAAAATTTCAGAAATACAAAGATAACAACGCAACAAGCAGTTACAAAGCATTTCCACAAAACAAAGACACGATAAACAAAATTGCAGAAATTGTTGAAAAGAAAGCTGCAGAAACCGGTGAAAATCCCAAAATAACAAAATATATAACAAAATCAGAAGCTCAGAAATATCTAACACAGGCAGAACTCGATAAGTATTGCGAAACAAAAACGAAATCCCCTTCCCCGGTATGCCCTTGGGATTAAAAATAAATAAAAAAATAGAAAGGAAAAATTAAAATGACAATTACGATAGCGAATAACATATATAATCAGGGCATAAAAATTGATGAGATTAACTGGGAAGATTTCTGCGCGACCGTTCAAAATCCACCGACCGCCGCCAATAAGGGACAATGCCCGATGATTTGGGGCAAATGCGATTTCAAGTTAACGGAAGCCCGCAGAAATGACACCGGAGCGATTATGTACAAGAAAGACGGTACACCTATTATGACGGCCGAAAAAGACTCACGCAAAGTAATTGACCGTTGTGCTCTGACGTATGACTTTGACGAGCTCACAGAATGGGACTACTACAAGATTATTGAAACGGTGCAGATGTTTTATTTGAAAGCAGCCCTGTATAGTACATACTCTTATAATCCCGGCGGCAATCAATACCGCTTCCGTCTGATAATCCCGCTCGACGAGCCCGTCGGTCCCAGAGCCTACACGTTACTTATGCAGGCGTTCGCATCAAAATTTAAGCCCCTGCAATTTGACAAATCGGCATTCAAACCTAATCAATGGCAGTTCGGACCGGTCAAACCCGCCGGCGGACATTATGACTATAAGATTTTTAACGGCGAAAACTTTTGCGCGGAGTCCTGGCTTCAGGCCATTGATGACAACCCCCAGATGTTCGGGATGCCGGCAAAAAAACAGGTTGAGTCTGTTACAGAAAAAACGGAAAAAACAGAAACAGTTAATAAAATAAATAAACAGAAAACCGATTATCTGGACATATACGATGACGGCGACCCCCGGAACAAAAACAATATAATCGGAGCTTTCTGCAGAGTCTACTCAATATCAGAAGCAATTGAAGAATTTGACCTGCCTTATGAACAGATTTCAGAAGATTTATATAAATACACTGGTTCTACTTCTGGTATTCCAGGAGCTCACACAAAAGCAGACGGAACCTTGTTTTATTCATATCATAATTCTGACCCTGCTTATGGCAAAAGCGACCTGAACAGTTTTGATTTAGTCAAGTTAATTAAATATGACGACAGCAGAGACTCTTATCTGGAAATGGTTGAATTTGCTCGCTCAATCCCGGAAGTTGCCGAAGAAGAACGGCGTTTTTGCAAACTTAAAAAAATCAGTTAAAAAATAAAAAAAAGATAAAGAAAGGAAGAAATGAAATGAATAAAGAAATAAAAATCAACGACGTCATTATTGACGAAAATTATGTGTACGATAAATTAGAAAAAATCAATCCCTTTGAGAAAAACGGAGATTATAACGACATTCATATGGCACGTTTGTTTTCTCAAGTCTTCGAAGAAATCCTGATTTATAACATAACTACAAGAAAATATATGTATTACGACGGTGTTTATTGGCAGACTGACGACGGTACAAGGGCAGAGTATTATGCTCAGATTTTCGCCCTCGGCTTAATTAAATATACACTTAATTTGACAAATACTGATATCAAAAAAAGAATATACAGATTAACAGACAGAACACCCAGAATCACTCTTATAAAAGACGCAAAGGCAAATAATACCTGCGATGCTTCAGAGTTTGATAAGGACCCGTATTTACTGAATGTGAGAAATGGAATTATTAATTTAAGAGACGGAAGCTTCTTTGAACACGATATTAAATATAAATTTTCAAAAATAGCAGATACAACTTATGACCCGAGTATCGATAAAAATAACAGATGGACTCAATTTATAGATGAGATTACTTCCGGCAATGAGTTTAAAGCAAGATATCTTCAGACAGTGCTCGGATATAGCTTATTGGGAGTAAAGAAAGAGGAAAAGATATGGATATTACACGGCCCTTCAACCCGAAACGGCAAAAGTACGCTTATTGAGAGCGTTTGCAATGTGCTCGGCGATTATGCAGTTGCAGCGCAGCCCGAAACATTCGAACAGAAAGTATTCGGTAACGGCGGAAGCGGAGCAACTGAGGATGTCGCAAGACTTGCGGGAAGCCGGCTCGTCAGGGTATCGGAACCTCCAAAAGGCATGAAACTTGACTGTAAAAAAGTAATGGAGATGACCGGACAGGACAGAATCACGGCAAGAGATTTATTCAGCCGCAGCTTTGAATTCAGAGCAGGCTTCACAATGTTATTCCTGTGTAACAATCTTCCGATAATCAACGATGACGCGATGTTTTCCAGTAACAGAATCAAAATCATACCTTTTAATGAAAATTTTCCGGACGGCTCTTCAAAACAAGACAAAAACTTGAAAGAACTGTTCGCATCAGATACTTATAAGTCAATCATATTAAACTGGCTGCTGGAAGGTCTGTATATGTATAATACCCGCGGATTAGTTGAACCTTCGGAAGTAATAGATGCTACCAATGATTACAGGGCGGCCTCCGATGCGGTACAGGGATTTATCAACAAGTGTTTAACAAAGGCAGACGGATATGTTAAAGCTAATCTGGTATACGATGCTTATGTGCGGTACTGCAATATATCAAATATTCCGGCTGAGGGGAAAATGACATTCTACAATGCACTTCGAGTCAAGAACATGTTTGTCACGGAGAGAAGAATTAATGGTGAGAAAGTTAAGAATTTTATCCCCGGCATGGCACTTATTCAGATAGAAAAAGAGGATTGAAAATCAGCTGTCCCCAGTTGTCCCCTTTTTACAGTATACTTTTAATTTCTCCTATAGAGAAAAAATAACTAACCCCATAAAAAGGGACAAAGGGGGGCGGCATAATCAAACCTTGATATATAAGGGATAGAGTGACTTAACCTGTTTTTTTAAACGCCCCAAAGAGCCCCTGTTTTGAACAAAAAAATAGGTATAGTCAACTAATACAGCCAAGAAAGAAGTTATATATATGGTTGTTGTACCCGGTAACCCGAGAAAGAAAAATTATTATAAAACGAAAGGAAGAATAAACAATGAAAAAAACAATAGAAAACCTTGAAGCAATTAAAGCCCGCCACGTCGTTGGATGCGACACCGAACACTATTTTGTAAATGTTCCGTATAAGGACTATAAAGAGCATTTAACTGAGTATCAAGCAATTAAGCACTCCTATGACGAAAGAAACACCCGTATCGGTATCTATGTACCTATTGATGAAATTTTTAATGTAATTATGTATGGCAATAAGGATTACGAATATCTTATGAAAAAACATCAGTATTTATCCGGCACAAGATACCCTCAATTCGAAAGGCAGGTGGTTTGATGAACGAATGGGAATTCCGCCCCGACGGTGTACACCCGGCAGACCCGACAGTTTACAGATTAAAATC
>Ga0326513_10003252_pt1 | contig 11830 bp, 8 predicted proteins | sample 2_2465_0518_D_FD_203654 | JGI IMG/M metagenome (GOLD analysis project Ga0326513, IMG submission 203654) | Bovine rumen microbial communities from UC Davis, California, United States - 2_2465_0518 | ecosystem: Host-associated > Mammals > Digestive system > Stomach > Rumen | place: USA: California... | reverse complement strand
CCCCAGCGGGGTGAGATATGAATAACACCGTACGTAGTGCGGTGATTATCTGAGGCAAACAGATGCGTCCCGATAGGGACGCGACACGAAAACAAATAAATAGAACCCACCATAAGCAGACCTGAAAAAGTGAAATAGTTTGAAATGTCGGCCTAATGACCGATTTGGGTTCATCCTCATCTCGACCACATCACCGGCATTACCCAACCAAACCCCACCCGGTTTTTTAGCGGCTGCAGTGCGTGTTGGATGCTCTAGCGTAGCCCATCGTAACCGAGTGTAACCCATCATAACCAAGCGAAACCAGTGGTCCAGCCCCGCATCCTGTACTGCAATTTGCTGCCCTTCAGTACATAACTGTTAGCACTGGCCAATAAGCCGCCAATTCCATCCGTTTTTTCCTAAAAACGGTTGCAAAAAACTCCTTTTTATTACCGTCGAGTTCTTCTCGATCGAAAAAAAACACTTTGGGGAACTTTGTTTTTCAGATGATTGAGTGTTTGACGGCAAAAAAAATGAAGATTTTTTTGGCTATGTCGAAAAAAGTTAGTACTTTTGCACCCGCTTTCGAGAGAGAAAGCAACCCCTTTTGCCCAGGTGGTGGAATTGGTAGACACGCTACTTTGAGGGGGTAGTCGCCGTAGGGCGGTGCAAGTTCAAGTCTTGTCCTGGGCACAAAAAACAACCTTAGTGTTGTTTTTTTTAACAACAGAAAGTTCCAAGAGAAGGAACTCTACGAGATGCCCGGGTGGCGGAATTGGTAGACGCGCACGTTTCAGGTGCGTGTTCCGAAAGGAGTGCAGGTTCAAGTCCTGTTCCGGGCACCAAAAAAGAAGACCGTTTGGCCTTCTTTTTTTATGCCCAGAACAGTCCTTTTAGCTATTGGTTGACGGCATTCGCCCTCCCTTCCATCCCAGGCCTGTTCCGGGGTTCCAAAAGAGAAGCAGAAATGCTTCTTTTTTTGTTTCACGTTGTATGCCTTGCAAAAAAGGCGTGTTGTCGGCAGTGCCGAAACCTTTGGTGCATGTTCCGTTCTTGGCGCCAAATGAAAAGAGGCCCGAGGGACTCCTTTCTTGACCCCTAGTCCTTTCCTTTGCGCCAAAGTCGAGCGGCTGCGGCCGCATGCTATAACCAGGGGTTGAAGATGCTATTGTATACTAAGAGCATTATCCTGTTTCAGGCCCAAAGGATTCTCGAAAGAACTAGAGTTTGATAATGTCAATCCTTTCCTACTTTGTCACCATGGCAGATAACCGATGTGTGGGGGCTGTGTCGTTGCATTCCGATTATTCATAGCAAGTATTGGCAATAAACAAAAAATCCTTACTAATCCGTTTTTTTTTGTATTTTTGCAAATAAAATATATATAAGGTTATGGACGGCTTCAAAAATATCACCATCTCCAATTTCAGAGGCATAGACCATCTGGCTATGGAGGATTTTGCCCGAGTCAACATCCTTGTCGGTCAGAATAATTGTGGCAAAAGTACCGTCTTGGATGTTCAAACGTATATGGCTGGAATGTTCAATCCCTTTTGGACGAAATAAAGTTAGAGAAAGAAATGATAATAGCTCTAAATCACAACTACGAGTTTAGCCAGCACTGGAATCTGGATGCTGTGTATCAAGAACCGTTGGAAATTTTTTTGGATGACAATTTGAAATAATGCAATACATAAGCTTTGATAACATACCAGAGAATCCTGATTGGGCATTCGAAAGTGTTCGTTCGACTGAACAATGGACACACGGATACCATCGTTATCCTGCAAAGTTTTTGCCTGATGTCGTAAGAAAGATTATTGAAGACTATACACAAGGCGGTAATATGATTGCAGATTTGTTTGCAGGATGTGGAACGACATTGGTCGAAGCAAAAATCCACGGAATATCTTCTGTAGGAACAGACATTAACCCCGTAGCTCAACTCATAACAAAAGTAAAAACGACTCCGCTACCTACAGATATACTTCAACAAGCATATCATAGGTTGATTGGATTGTTTGATGGATTTAACGAGTCTGATTTCGTTGAAATAAAAAAACACGAAAGAATAGACTATTGGTTTACTCCCCTTCAAAAAACAAAAATTGCCTTCTTGTATGAAAAAGTATTTCATTTGGATGTGAATGATGACATAAAGGACTTTTTCTATGTCTGTATCTCTCATATCTTGAAAAATTGCTCTTGGTGGTTGCAATCTGGCACAAAACCTCAGAGGGATATGGAGAAGGCACTTCCCGACCCATTTGATGAGTTCTGCCACCACTGCAAAAAAATGATGGTATGGAACGAGAATTTTTACAATGAGTTAAGCCAAAGAGGGCATTTAGATATTCCTTGCACAATTCTGTTAGAGGATGCTCGGCACACATCAGTTCCGTCTGGAAGTATAAATGCAATTATTACATCACCACCGTATGTCACATCTTATGAATATGCAGATATCCATCAGCTAACAGCTTACTGGATGGAATATATTTCTGACATACATGAGTTCCGCAAAAAATTTATAGGTTCTTCTTTTTCTGGCAACGAGTCGCTGACTGTTTCTGGTAGCAAACAAGCTCAAAAGATTGTTGATGATTTGTCAAAAAAGAGCAGGCATATTGCATGTGATGTGACACAATATTTTAACGACATGCAAGAAGTTGCCCGAGAGATGTCAAGGATTCTTGCGCCCAATGGCCACGCATGCATTGTTATTGGCAATACAAAGATAAAAGAGGTGCAGATAAAATCGGCAGAAGTGTTCTATGAATTTCTGCGAAATGCTGGATTGAAAAAAATTGAAGTCATCAAGCGAAGCATCCCACATAAATTAATGCCGACATTGCGAGACAAAAATACAGGAAGATTTACAAAACAGGATAATCCGAATTGTAAGAAGGTGTATCCGAATGAATACATCATTATTATGAAGAAATGAATTGTATGGACAAGACATTTAAAATAAGACCCTATGCCCGATTGCTAACAATGCTTGGAGAGCAACTTATCAAGAATGAGCAAATTGCGTTAGCCGAACTAATCAAAAACTCTTACGATGCAGATGCTGATTGGGTAAAAGTCAGTTTTGTGGATTTTGGTTATGATGAGAAGAAAAAAGAGATTTTTAAAACTGCGGATTCAAAAATAATAGTGGAAGATAATGGTTGTGGTATGACCATGGACATAATTGAAGATAGTTGGATGAATCCCGCAACCCCAAATAAAAAAACTCGAGATGTCAACGAAATAAAGAGAACGCCCAAGAAACACCGTATTATACAAGGAGAAAAAGGCATTGGTAGGTTCGCCATCTTAAAGTTAGGTAGAAATATTAAAATCACCACAAGGCCAGAAGGTCAAAATACAGAATATGTAATAGATTATAACCTATCACAATATGATGATGACTTTTTGAAAAAAAAGGAAAAGGGGAAGGATGGGAAAGAAAAAGTAATAGAGAAAAAAATATATCTTGACGATATCAACATACCTGTATCAGAACAACAGCCATTATACTTGGTGAATAGAAAAGTTATCGTTAATAATTCAGTCTATGAAAGCGACAATGACCATGGCACAATAATTGAAATTTCTGATTTGAAAGGCGAATGGAGCTTTGAAAAGATAAAGGTTGTTAATTCTGAATCTCAAAAACTTGAATCTATTTTTGAGAAAATCTTTTCGGAAAAGAAAAAAGAAGACCCAATAGAAGTTGGATTTGAGTGTAATAGCCAAAGATTGCTCTATTCTGACAAGACCATCAAAGAATTAGCCTCTTTGTTAAAAAACTCTGCTGTTCTCAAAATAACGGATGGTCTATATTTAGAGAATGAGCAAAAAATAACTTATAGATTAAATGACATCCAGTATGTTTTGTCTCTTACCGACAGTCAAATTTCAGGACTTACATTTTTCAAAGAACGTTTTGCTGGAATAAATTTATTTGGAGAGACAGAAATACGAAAATCAACATGTGGAAATTTCAAATTCAATTTTTTTGTTTTTGATTTTGCTGCGGATAAAGAAAGTAACTATTACTTGGCAAAAGAAGAAAAAGACCTTGTTAAAGAGCATAGAATATACCTATATCGTGACCATATTCGTGTTGCACCATATGGAGATCCCGACAATGATTGGCTTGAAATAGACAAAAAAAGAGGTGTTGGTCGTGCTGGTGATTATCTTAGCAACGACCAGGTTGTTGGTTTTGTGGATATTTCCAAACATGGAAATCCAAGTCTGAAAGACAAAACCAATCGCGAAGGATTAATAGAAGAAGGAAACGCAACTAGAGATTTTATTGTGTTGCTACATTCTTTTCTGTTATTCATACGCCAGCATGCGTATAGACAATACCAAGAAAAGGTTAAGCAGCAAAAGGAACAAGAAATCAAAAGACTGAAAATTGTTGACAATCATTTTATACAATTAAAAGAAAGTATTTCGGGAAATACAAAAGCTTTGGCTGCCTATAATGATTTGTATAAATCCTACCAGATTGAAAAGTCTTTTTACCAAAATAGGCTTGATAATACGGAAGACCTTGCTGCAGTTGGATTGTCCGTCGAAACATCCTCTCATGATATGTCAATGATGTTGTCAAAAGGCGTTGATGCCATCGATAATTTAATCAAAGATATTGACGGTGGTATTTTGACTGATGAGCAAATCGAAAATGAGCTACACTCCATCAGGGGCATGTTCTCGTTCGTGAAGGATCAGATGAGGGATATTCAGCTAATGTTCAAATCTTCGAAACAAAGACGGAGACCTATTCGTTTTGAAGATTTACTTGAAAAAGTGGAGAAAATATACAAGCGAACGCTTAATAGGGAACACATAGATTATACTGTAAACAAGATTGGATCTCCCATAATTGCAAAGTGTACCGATGCTGTTATTCTGCAACTACTGATTAATTTGTTTGATAATGCCGTATATTGGTTGGCCATGCCTGATATTTCTGAAAAGAAAATCACCATCACCCTTGACGGTGAAAAACAGCAAGTTGTTTTCTCAGACAATGGCCCCGGAATACGTGACGACGATAAACCATATATTTTTGAGGCCTTTTATTCAGGAAAGGAAGATGGTCGGGGACTGGGATTGTATATTGCGCGACAGCTACTTCAAAGGATGGGATACTCAATTTCTTTGGCGGACATTCCTGAAGAGCGAATCCTATCGGGTGCCAATTTCGTAATTAACTTCGTAAAATCTAATGAAAATGACTGATATTATTCAACTTTTTTCTGGCATAGGTATTATAATTGATGATCAAATCAATGATGAGAAGAGCTCTATTGGGAAAGTTGTATCTTCTTTTAAAGAAAAGCATATACCTTTTCTCACTTATAGTAAGTTGCCTCCTGATGAAGAAATTCAAATGTTTCATTCTGTCAGTTTCGTCTTGTTGGATTGGAAATGGGATGTAGATGCTACGGATGAATTCCTATTAAGGGAAAACATTAACTTTATCAATCAACTACATCAGATATGTTTTACTCCTGTTTTTGTTTTTACTGACGAAGATCCAGATTCTATTATTACATCATTAACGACAGAAAGTGTATATAGTGTGACAAAAAACAACCTACTTTTTGTCAAACACAAATCCGAGGTTGATACTTCAGAGAAGTTATTTTCTGCAATAGAGAATTGGACTAAGAACACTTTACCTGTATATATTATCAAAGAATGGGAAAGCAAAAAACGTATAGCATCTAACAATTTATTCCTAAGCTTATACAATCTTAATCCCAATTGGGTCAAAATTTTTTTGAAAACCTCAGAGAGAGATGGTGTTGACACTGCGTATGAATTAGATGAATTATTGTTTGAAAATTTACATTCACAGATGTCACGGATAGACTTAACGAACCTATCAATTCAAAATGAAGAAGAATTCAATTGTAATGCAAAAGAAATCCGAGATATCATGCAAGGTCAGAGATTTCTTCCTGCAGAAAAAATATCATTGGACATGATATTTACAGGTGATGTGTTTTTAGTGGAAAATGAGGACGAAAAAGAGTATTATATAAATGTTCGACCACAATGTGACTGTATACCAAGAAATGGGGCGATGCTAGATGACATTGCATTATACCTATTAAAGGGAACGGAAAAAACAATTGAGAAATGTCATTATAACAAAAAAGATGGTAGTTTTTCTGATATTGAAACTCGAGTAACCGTATTTCCTATCAATCATAAAGCTATTCAATTTGAATTAGGAGAGTTTTCCATTAAAAAATATTCAGAAATGAGGGATATGCGGATTGGCAGACTTTTACCTCCATTTATTACCAAATTGGTCCAGAAGTATGCTTTGTATATGCAGCGCCAAGCTCTTCCTAGAATCCCAGAAGAAGCCACAATTATTGATTGAGTATGCAAAAAAAGAAATATACATTCATAGATCTTTTTGCTAGCATTGATGGATTTTATCAAACCATGCACACTGTCATGGATAAAAAAACAACAGGAATAAAATTATAAATATGGCACAATACGACACTATTATAAGAACAGTCATTGATACCGTATATCTACAAAGTTCAAGCAATGATGTGGATATGATTAAAGGCATCATAGAAATATCAAACTCTTCTATTAGTAATCAAATCTCAACTTTGAATGTTTTCATTGCGGTTTTCTCTCTCTTTTTTGTAATCACAGGTTTTTTCATTGGTGCATATATTTCTCGCCTTGAAAAAAGAATTGTTGACATTAAACGACAAATTGAAGACAAAGAAACCGTAATTAACATATTAGCGAAAACCGTAGAAGAGACTGATAAAAAAATACGAAGTGATATTTCTGGTTTGTACGCTCAACTACGCGATGAAGAGTCGATAACACTATTAAAAAGACTGGAAGAAGAACCCCAGGATATTAATAATCTTTGCGAAATATTGTTGGCACGCCAATTGAAGCCTGACTGGTTTGTTCACATAAGAACAGCCTTCTATAATTTATTGGAACTCGGAGATGTGGCAAACGAAAGTGTTGGGTTTAATCCTTCTTATAAACAAGGCTATCTTATAATTATTTTTCAAGATTATATGTATTACGCAATTAATGATGATAAAATGTGGCCTGAAATCAAACCTTTATTGGTAGGGTTGATCAATAATGAATTCAAACGAGACATAATTAAGACAACATCTGATTTTTGCATGGCATTATCCGAAAAGAAATTCACCTTCGATAAATGTAGTGCTCTTGTTGAATACTTAACGGCGTTAAATAACTCAAAATATAGTAACCTTCCTGAGTTACGGAACATTTTTGAAGAAATGATATTAGACAGAAATCTTTTGCCTGATGCTATTGATAAATGCACTAACAATAAAGTGTACTTAAAACTATTTGAAATCAATCCGCCTTCGGAAGCACAAAACCAACAGAAATAAAAAATGAAAAAAATGATATTACTACGTAAAGGCGATGTGTCTAATAATGGTCAAGTGACAATACTCGACGAAGACAGGCTTTGCTATCTGGTAAAGTCTGTTAGCAAGGGGGCTGAGGGTTATAGAACTATATCAAAGGCTTTAGTTCAGGAGTTTGTGTTATACATTGAACAACATCCTGAAGTGCCAATCAATGAAGTGCGTTTTAAAATATCAGGCCAAAGCAAGATTGATAAATACGAATATGGGTATGGTGCAACCCTTGGGGTAATGGCCAAGATGATTTTGGGACAAGAAGGTATAGTAAGAGAAACCCAGAATACAAACGATGCCGTATCCCCAATTCAATCTAATAATTCAAATCTTCCTTATCTCACCGCCTTGCGGACGAAACCGTTTATGTTGTTGGCGGGAATTTCGGGGACGGGAAAGAGCCGCATTGTGAGGGAGATGGCGAAGGCTTGTTGGAAGGAGGGTGACCCTGAATTTGGGAAAAACCACCCGAAGAATTTCTGCATGGTGCAGGTGAAACCCAACTGGCACGACAGTAGCGAGCTGATAGGCTATGTGTCGCGCCTGAACGGCGAGAAGTTCGTGGTCGGACCGTTCCTGCGCTTCCTGGCGGAAGCCATCAAGGATCCCGACACGCCTTACTTCCTCTGTCTCGACGAGATGAACCTCGCGCCAGTGGAACAATACTTCGCCGAATACCTGTCGGTCATTGAGAGCCGCAAATTAAATGAAGAGGGTATCATCGAGACCGACTCAATTATCGACTATGTGGACGAGCCGTGGTACCACAGCCTGATCGCCCAGCTTTTCGACGAGGAGGACCGCAGGGCCAGCCGTCGGCTCACCATCCCGCAGAATCTCTTCGTGGTGGGGACGGTGAATATGGACGAGACGACCTTCTCGTTCAGCCGCAAGGTGCTGGACCGCGCCATGACCATCGAGATGAACGAGGTGGACCTGCACGGCGGCCTGGAGAAAGGCGTCGGTAACGATATCGGCTATATCGGCAACTGTATCATCGGCGATGCCGCCGAGGGCTGCGATGTGTACGAGGACAACCGCGAGCTGTGCGACCAAGTGCTGGCCTACTTGGAACAGGTGAACGCCATCCTGAAGGGCACCCCCTTCAAGATAGCCTACCGCACAAGAAACGAATTCTTGATGTATGCCGTCAACCGGCGAGAGCTGGACAAGGAGAGCCAGCTGTGGCAATCGCTGGACGAGATGACCTCGATGAAAATCCTCTCCCGCATCGAGGGCGACAGTGATCGCACCAAGAATGCACTGGAGGGGCTGCAAAAACTGGTCAAAGAACAGATTGAAGACCACATTCCTCCCGCCGAAGAGGGCAAGCCCCAGCACAAGAGCATCTCCGCCGCCAAGATAACAGAGATGCTAAATAAACTGAATGGCCCCGGCTTCACCAGCTACTGGACATAATAACACCATACCCAATACCGTTATGGACACAATGACAAGCAATGACATAAAGAACCTGCTACTCTATGGAGAAAGCCTTCATCTGGAGTGCAAGGAGTGCCGTAGGGATTTGCCGAAAGCTGTATGGGAAACTTATTCCTCGTTTTCGAACACATACGGTGGAACTATCCTACTCGGCGTACATGAGGACCGTCAAGAAACAAATCCGGAGAAAAGGTTTACCATCACGGGAGTTGCCGATGCAACAAAAATCATGGGGGACTTTTGGAACACTATCAATGGAGATAAGACTAATGTCAACACTTTGAAAGATGAAAATGTTTACTCAGTTGATGTTGACAGCAAAGATGTCATTGTGATAGACATACCACAAGCCGACTACCATCAACGGCCTGTATATATCAATGGCAATCCCATAAAAGGCTCATTTAAAAGGAACTACGAAGGTGACTACCACTGCACCGAAGCTGAAGTTAAAGCAATGTTCCGAGATGCCAACGAGCAAGGATGCGATGGTATGTTACTGGAAGACTACACCATGGACGACATCGACCTCGCATCGCTGCATGCCTACCGCAATGAGTTTGCAGTGAGGAATCAGGTACACGCATTCAATCAGCTTGACGACAAGGCGTTTTTGAAAAGTCTCGGAGGGTATACTATCAACCGCAAACAAAAACAGGAGGGGTTGACTATGGCCGGCTTGCTTATGTTCGGCAAAGGGTTGTCCATCCGGGAACGTTTCGACAATATCCGGCTGGACTATATTGATAAGACTCATCTTGTCGAGGGTCAGCGGTGGCGCGACCGTCTCACCTACGACGGCACTTGGGAAAACAACCTTTACAACTTCTTCCACATAGTTGTTGGCAAACTAACGGATGGCCTCCCAAAACCGTTTGTTCTTAACGGTATTGCAAGAGACGATGACACGCCTTTGTTCCGCGCTGTGCGCGAAGCGGTGACGAACATGATAATCCATGCCGACTATATGATAACCGGTGTGCTGCGAGTCGAAAAGCGTGAGAATCTCTTCTACTTTTCCAATCCCGGCAATCTGCGTATCCCTGTAGAAAGAATTTACGAAGGGAATCACACTGCAGCCCGCAACCCAAAATTGCAGGACATGTTCCGCATGATAGGCTATGGCGACAATATTGGCAGTGGATTCCCAACCATACTGGATGCCTGCAGACAAGAGCAATGGCGAAAACCAGACTTGAGAGAGGCCTTGGATTTGCGAACAGTTGACCTGAAGATATGGATGGTATCTCTGATGCCAAAGGATATAACAGCCCGACTACATGACATGTTTGGCAAAGCTTTCGACCAACTGAATAGCATCGAGAAAAGAGTGCTGGCAACTGCCTTGTTGGAAGACGAAATCGACAACAGCACCATACAGACCCTTCTTGAACAGAACACTTTAGAGGTTGGACATTTGCTTTCCCAGCTTGTTAAACAGGAGTTTTTAGTATCGGACGGCAAAGGCCGTTGGACGATGTACAGGGTTAATAAAAAATACATAGATAGTACTGCACAAGAAACTGCACAAGAAACTGCACAAGAAACTGCACAAGAAACTGCACAAGAAACTGCACAAGAAACTGCACAAGAAAAGTCTCTAAGAGTAATTCACCAAGAAAAACTTATTCTTGCTTATTGCAAAGAACCTAAGTCTATCAAAGAAATTGCAACATACCTAAAATATAAAAACACCAGGTGGTTGCGAGAAACGTATATTAAACCTCTTCTTGGCGATAAACTATGGCAAACCATCCCGGAGTCACCGAGAAATCGCAATCAGAAGTATACCTCTATTCCTCCTAACAAATAATTATAACATGGACCTCCTGCGCATCATACACGACGACTTTACGCTGACGGTGGAGAGCACCCAGTTCCAACGGATGTGGGACAAGGGGATATGCATCCTCGGGAAAGAGAAGCTTTTCTCTACTTACAGTTGGAGCGAAGGTGTGAAGCGTGTGGTGTTGATGCACGAGGGTGCAGAACAAGATTTAGCCAAAGACGCATCCGACACACCAGCTGTCTTCTTCGAACAGACGGACTACAGCGTGTGGGTGGATTTCAACAAGCCGGTAACAAAAGCATGGTTCGACAGCCCACGCCGCGACATGAACGACCGCTTCTCATGGAAGGCAAACAAACAACTGCTGGCCGGCTTCCTGAACTACGGCAATGAAATAGGTCGTGCCGACATGCCGATATGCTACATCGTTGATGGTATGCAAAAACGCTTTGTGTTCACCTACGATGTTATTTCAGCCAAGCTGGACTACCACCACGACTGGGGAATAATACTCAAGGACATTGAGGCAGAATACCGCATGCTCTCGTTAGACTACTTGAAGCGCACCTACCACAGCATCAAGGAGGAACAAGGAGAATCGTACGACATCATCTGGTGGAACATCTTCGGTAGCATGCAGGTCGACTTCCTCCGCACCTGCCACGCCATCATTGACCGCCCACGCCACCGCCTGCTGGGCATTCAAACCTACAAACGCGCCGACCAAATACGCCGCATTACCCCGCAACTGGAGCAGCAACTGGCAGAACACCGCAAAGAGGAACAACACCTATACCACGTGGAGGAACAGCAAAATACCTACAATACACTTGAAAACCGCTTCCTAAAGCATGCTTTGCTGACTGTGCAGAAACGTTATGTCCCCTTGTCCAAGCGGGTGCTACAACAGGAAAACAACAACCTCGCCGAAGCCACCAAAGAGGCCATCGCCGCCACCCGTGACGAACTCACACGCCTGTCGCGTCATCCATTCTTCCGCACTGTTGGTCCCTTTGAAGGCATCAAACAAGAGTCGCTCGTCCTTCAGAGAGATGTCAACTACTCTAAACTATATCACATATTCAACATCCTACAAAAGTCTTTCAGCCTCAACGATGGTCTCTATCGTATGGAGACCAAGGACATCGCCACTCTC
>Ga0326513_10003250_pt1 | contig 11837 bp, 13 predicted proteins | sample 2_2465_0518_D_FD_203654 | JGI IMG/M metagenome (GOLD analysis project Ga0326513, IMG submission 203654) | Bovine rumen microbial communities from UC Davis, California, United States - 2_2465_0518 | ecosystem: Host-associated > Mammals > Digestive system > Stomach > Rumen | place: USA... | reverse complement strand
AGTAGGCTGTGCTGGTCTTGAGATATTCTTCCCGCTCCGCTTGCTCCGCTTCCGTCTCGATGGTCTCAGCGTCCTCTACGGCCTGTCTCAGAGCTTCCCGGTCTTTCTGTAGAGCTTCGTTAGCGTCTTTGCTTTCGCCACAGGGGTTGAAGCGGAAGTATCGAATATCAAGCCCTTGTAGTCCGGTCTCCAGCTCGGTGTAGGCTTTCTCGATCCGTTCCCGCTTCTCCGGTTCTTTCTCGTTGTCCAGAGAGAGTATAAGAGGCTGTGTCGGTCTCTGCGTTTTCAGAAGCTCGATAAAGCTCCGGATATAGTTGATACTTCCCAGAGCGACAGCTTCCCCGCCTACTTCGATAATGCTGAGAGCGTCCAGCTCCCCCTCTACCACAAAGATAGGTTTTGTGGCGTTCTGTAGGGCTTCGGCGTTGAATGTCCAGCTCACTTTTTCTTTGCCTTTTGCCTTGCTCTTCTGAGGCTCGTCCCCCTGTCTTACTGCTCTGGCAAGGTAGCTATACTTTGTTATTGGGATAATAAGTCTCGGCGTGGTGGGTATGCGCTCCCAGCTCTCCTTGCTCCTCGGCTTTCCCTTGCTGGTTAGTCCGTTCCCGGCCTTGAGATAGGCTTCCAGAGGCGTTTTCCACTCGGCTACATAGCCAATCTGGAAGCGGTCTAAAGTCCCCCGGCTCAGCCCTCTCCGGATCGGATAGTCTGTCTCCTCTATGTGGCTGTGGGCCTCTAAGTAGAAGTCCGTGAAGTCCGTCTCCGGAGCGGGTGCTTGTGTGTATGCTGATGTGTGTATATCGTTGTGTGTATATCGTTCGCTTTTGGGCTGGTTTTGGTACTCTGCTCTTGGGCTGGTGTCTACTCCGAAAAGCTCCCCGGCTCTCCGGAGCTGGCCCAGCTTGTCGGATATGCCCTCATACTCGCCTATCAGATCGAAGATGTCCCCGCCACGCCTACAGGCTTGGCATTTCCACTTCATTCCCTCGGCGTAGATCCCAAAGGCCCCTGTACCTTTTGGCCCCTCTCCGCTGTGGCATAGCGGGCAAACATACAGCCCGCTTTTGCTCTTCCGGGTGATACTCTCTACATAGTTTACCAGCTTCGCCTTGAGCTGGTCTTTTCTCGAATCGTCCATACCTCTCTCTCCTCTTCTCTTTGGTGTCCAGATCTCAGAAGCCTCTAAGAAGATCGGCCCGCTGGGATCTCTGGGTATTATTATAGCATACAGCCCGCTTTAAGGCGGGGCTGTGTGCGCAGTTAATATTTTAGATATATTAAGTATATTAGATTTTTTGACAGCCCGGAAAGCCTTGCTACACAAGGGTTTTTAGAAATCTTTGTGAATCGTTACCCCCCTGTTTGCGAATCGTTACCCCCCTGTTTGCGAATCGTTACCCCCCTCTTTGCGAATTGATACCCCCCTGTTTTTGCGCTTTTCTTTTATCGGCTGGGAAGCGGGTCTCAGCTCGGAGAGCGTTCTAAAATGGGATTATAGCTCAGTTTCCGGTTTATATTGTGGTGGATCTCGGCTCTTTGGCTCAAGATATAGGCGAATTGTTACCCCCCTGTTTGATGTTTTTTCCTTTTACTTTTGTCGGGGTTTGACGGGTTACAGGGTGGCCCTGTGTGGCTGTGTACATACACAGTCGTTGCTTGCTGAGACAATACAGAGTAAAGATCTCCGGTCTCCCTTATATTTTAGCGTGCGGGCGTGCGGGCGTGGGAAATGTCTGGGACACCTACCGACAGAAGCAAAAAGAAAAGCCGGGTGATTCTTCAAGGGGGGTCTTTCTTGGTGAGATAAAGCTCCAGCTTCAGAGGATCGGAAGAAGCTCCGGTAAGAGAAGAGGCGAGAAGCTCCCCCAGCTCCCCGCCCGGTCTCTTAGTCCTCAGAAGTCTCCTCTGGCTTCGTTTTTTTGCTGGCCCGCCTGCTCCGTTTCTTGGTAGCTTTCTCGATTGCTTCGGCTTTCCGTTCCAGCTTGGCTTCTTGGGTCTGCTCCGGGTAGTTTTTCCATGTTACCTTTATGAGAAGATCCTCAAAGTCTCGGTAAGTCATGTTCTGTTGTTCTTCGTCTGTTAAAGGCTTCCCCATGCTATGGCAATACTCCCAAGAGAGAATAGCGTCCAGAGCGTTAAGATCCCTCTCAAACGGGGTGATAATACGCTGGTCTAAGTGTCTGTCCGTCTTGCTCACTTCATCGTAAGATGGGAAGTAAGGGGAAGATTCCAGAAGCGTTTTTACGGCTATCAGATCCTCGTTTTTCTTGCCGTAATTCATATTCTTATGCTCTGCTATCTTCCGTCCCATGTAGTAGCTGTGGGGGTTTCGCTTGGCGTTTATGCGCTGAAGAAGCTGTGGGTATGGCATAACAGGGTAGCCTCTAAGAACTTGATAGAAAGTGTGTCCAAAGGTGAAAGCTATTGCTGTTTTCTGTTTATCGGCCCAGATCCAATTATCTGTTACGGATATCCCAGCATAAGGGAGCGTCTCCTTTCCCCTCGATTCTTCCCAAGTGAGAGAATAGCCAGTAAGAATAGCCAAGTCTGCTGTGAGCTGTTTTCTGGCCTCTTTGCGGTCTCTCAGCCCTCTCTGCTTCATATACTCGGATACAGTAAGGATAACAGTAGGGCTTCTTGCTCCCGTCTCGGTAAGCTCCAGAACAAGAGCGTCTACAAGCTGGTGGGTGGAAGTCTTGATATCTTGGAAAAGCTCGGAGTATTTCGGAAGTCTGAGCGTGAGATTACCTATCGTTATAGTAGCGTCTCCGGAGATCCGGTCTACCCTCATGCTATCTCCCGGTGTCGCTCTGGCTTTCGTGAGAGCGTTTGTACTTACACCTTGGTGGATCGTCCGGAAGTCTTTGGGCTTCTCTACGGCCTCAGCCGGGGAGATCTCCGCTTGTACTTGGGAGAGTATATCGGCCTGCTTGCGCTTCTCATTTACAGGCTCGTGGATCTGGAGATCCTTAAAGAGATCGTCTAAGCCCTCTTTGCCGGGGCTGTATGCTTTCTTCTCTGTTGCCATACTCAAGCCCCCTTTTTCTTAAAAAGCCCTGTAATAAGGGGTAGGAAGTCTTTGAGGGTCTTTCTGGCCTCGGCTGATACTCCCAGCTTCACAAGGCGGGCCTTGAGAGCTTCCATAGCTTCCGGATCTGGCTCCAGAGCGTCTAAGTCTATCGGCGGGAAGAATGTCCGGATCTCAGCTCTCCGGTGGTCTTTCTCGTCTCGGCTTCCGTAAACGCTGAAGTGAAACACATAGACGATTCTATTAAAGGCTTCTGCTTGCGTCTTAAACTGGGTGATATCTAATCCGGTGCAAGCGTCCTCGGCCCCCTCGATCCCGTATACATCGCCCAGAATTTTCATTAAGGCCCGGAAGCAATTGAGATACTGGATAGCCGGGTAAAGAAGCCTGCTTCGGAGATCCTCGATCTCTTCCGCTATAGAGGCGTTTTCGGCTATGGTTTCCAGCGTCTCAAGGCGTGAGAGATATATCTCGTCCTCGGTGTAGTCTCCGTTGCTGTCCGTCTGATACTTCCTCGGCTCTCTCAGTATTGCTATCCCGTTGTTCATGGCCCGCTGGCCCTCTTGGTAGCTCAGCTTCCCGGATTCCATTAGGTGGTTGATTACATTCTCCTGTGCAGGCGTTACAAGGGTCTGGTAGTATTCTATCCCAGCGTCTGCAAGCTCTCCCCAGCTAAAGGCGTTCTTGAATAGCTGGGTGGGCTTGAGATCCCCGGCTCCGGGTACTGTCTCCCGGATATGGGTATCAAGTGCCTTGTACAGAGCTGGGTAGTCTCGCTTGAACTCTTTGAACTGCTCCCGCTCTGAAGCTCCGTCAACGATCCCTCTGTACTGCTCCAAGAGCTGGCTCAGAATATCGTACTTGGTTAGATCTGCTGGGGGATCTTCGTAGTAGTGCCAATCTGTAGGGGTATTCTCTTCGTACAGAGCTACAAGATCGTTGTGGAGCTTGGTGGTGCTTTCCGTGTGTCGCTCCTCGGTTATGATGGTCTCCAGCTCTTCCAGTATCTCCTCGTCCGTCCCCTCAAGATCCCGTCCGGTCTCTTTCTTATAGGCTTCCCGGATATAGTCTGCTCCCAGATAATGGCCCATGAAGAAAAGCTCATAGCCCCGGAGAATCTTCTGAGATCTGAAATGGCTGAGGGTTTCCTGTGCGCTTGCAGGCTTCCCATTTATCCGGAGCTGGTGTCTCTTCAGATACTCGGCCTCTAATGCCTGCTCCCATGCTTCCGGAGAGAGCTGGTCGCTTCTTCGCCCGTCTGGTAGCTGGTAGTAGCCCTCGCCCATTTCCGTATTGTACAGGGATAAGATCCGCTTGTTAGTCACAGGCTCTTTCTTGGTGGCCTCAATAGCCTCTAAGATAGGAGCGGGTATCCGCTCGGCTGGCTTCTCGTTAGTGTCGCAGATCTCCATGAAGCGGGCAAGAAGAGCGAAGAGGAGACTATGGAAGCTCTCCGGGTAGCTCCTCAGCTCCTCGGCTGTCTCGGCCTCGATCCGCTTGTACTGCTTGGGTGTCATGATAAGAGGGTACTCCCCCTTGTGCTTCTCGATATCGTCCGCTCTGATAGCAGATGTGAGATGGTTAATAAGCCTGTAGTAGCCGTTGTGGTACTGCTGATAGGCTCCCTGTCCTCTGTTATAGGCTTCCATGATACCGCTGTAGATATCCCGGTAGATCCCATAAGCTAAGAAGTCCCTCTCGGTGGAGATACTGCTCTCCATGCGCTCAAAATCGGCTGGGCTGAAGAGCGGAGCGTGTGCCTCTCCAATGTGGCGTATATCGTTTAGCAGGCTGGCTATGAGTGCCTTACCCACTTCCTCGCCCGTCCAGCCTTTCTGGGACAGCAGGCTCTTTAAACTCTTTGCCATTACTCCCTACCCCCTACAATTGCTTCCAGAGCTTCCAGCTTGCTCTGTACCTCTACGATATCATAAGCCTTTAAGAGAGAAGCTATCACGCCACTCTCCCGGCTGGCCTGCTCTCCGGTTACCTCTCCGGATCTCACTCGGCTCAGAAGATCCCCCAGAGCGTGGACGATATCCTCGGCCTCGATCCGGTCTCCGAAGAGATACGGGGAAGTAGTCCCGGTGTACTCGTTCTTAAGGGCTTCTGTGTACTTCAGCTTGAAGTCTAAGAGCTTCTCCGGTGGTAGCTCTCTCAGATCCGCTTCACTGAGAGCTGTCTCTATGGATTCCAGCGTCTCGCCCAGCTTCCGTACTCTGGCTTCCTTAGTCATGTGATAAGCCTCATACAGCTCGGTAAGCTGGTCTTGCTTCAGCTCGGCTATAGCGTCCCTCAGCTCCCGCTCCCATGCTGTACAGGTGCTTTTGCTGATATGGAGAGTTTCCGCTATCTGGCTGTAGCTCTTGCCCCCGGCCCTCAGCCGTATAAACTCTAACTTGGTTTCCTGTGGCCTCATGGCGTTAGGCCCCCTCTCCGTCTTGTCATAGTGTGTATATGTGTATGCTCATATCTTCATAAACAAGCCCAAAAAAGCTCCGGTTTTGCTTCCTCTTTTAACTTCCGCTAATGTATCTTTTCAGAAGTTGAGCTATTGGAGTGGGCTGTCTCCGGGTCTCTGGTGAAGCTCAGCTCTCTTGGTGTTCTTTGCGTCTGTTAGCGTCTACTACGGGGGTATCCCGTCCGATAAAGTCTCTGAGGCTTTCCTCGGTTACTCTCCAATACTTTCCCATTTTGAAAGCGTGGAGTTTCTCGGCCTTGATGTAGTTATATACTGTCCGCTTCGTAATGCTCAGAATAGAGCATACTTCCTCAAGCGTGTATACTCGGATCTCACTCATTGGTTTTGGCTCCTCTCTTTTTCCGTTGTATTCTCGTTGCACATTATGAGAGCTTCCTCACTTGCCCACAGCGTCCTCTAAGATAGAGTGTATCAGATCGTTAAGGCTTCGGCCCTCTCTCTTCGCTCTGGCTCTCAGCTTCTCCAGCAGGCTTGGCTGTACAAGAAGCTGTAGGCGTTTGCTCCGGGTCTCGATGTACTCCGGGTTGAGCTTGTAGCCCTCTGGGGCTGGCCCCTCGGCCCCTGTGCTTTTCCTTACTGGCTTCTCCGGTCTGGAGATAAAAAGCTCCGCTGGGCTTTCCAGATCCTCTGTAAAGCTCTTTTTTGCGCTTGCCATTATGTTACTCCCCTTTCAAGATCTCTTCTACAAGAGCTTTGTAGTCCTTGCTGGCGTTGCTCCTCGGTGCATAGCTGAAGATTGGCTGTCTCTTGGTCTGGGCTTCTACTATGCTGATACATTCCCGGATCTTAGTATCATACAGCTTGGTATGGAGCTGGCCCGCTACCCTGTCCAGCGTCTCAGCTATCTCTCGTCTTATCGTGGCTCTTCCGTTGTAGCGGGTAATTACAAGGCCCATAACAGTAAGGCCCGGATTACAGTACCGCTTGATGGTCTCAAGCGTCCCGCTGAGCTGGGCTATCCCTTGCAGGCTGAAAACATCGGCTTGTGTGGGTACTACGGCCCCGGTGCAGGCTGTGAGAGCGTTTACAGTAAGAACTCCAAGAGCTGGCGGGGTGTCTACAATGATGTAGTCATAGCTCCCCTGTAGGCTCTCCAGAGCTTCCCTAAGCCTGTACTCTTTGCCTGTGTCCTCTATCAGCTTATCGGCTCCAGCCAATCTGGGAGAGCTGGCTACTATGTCCCCGCTTGGGGTGTGCTGGATCTCGTCCCGGATCGTCTCCGGTCTCTCCAGAACTCCCAGAGCGTTGTAGCCCTTGGTATTGGCTCCCATGCTATAGCTTAGATTGCCCTGTGCGTCCAGATCTACGAAAAGCACAGAGAAGCCTTTAAGCATAAGGCCCGCTCCGATAGCTTGGGCTGTGGTAGATTTCCCTACCCCGCCTTTCTGGTTGATTACAGCTATAGTCTTGCTCATGGTGTCGGCTCCTCTCTTATTCGCTCAGTTGCTCAAAAAGGGATTTCTCTTCTTGGGTAGCGTCTCGGCTCCATTTCGTTCCGTCCGGGTACTCCCCCTCAACAGAAAACACTATCCGTAAGGTATCGGCTTCCGCTTCGGCCTGCTTCTTAGCTTCCGCTCTGGCCTCGGCTGTCTCAGCCCGCTTTACTACCTCGCTCTTATTGAGATAGAAAAAAGGCTTAGTGTCTGGCATGGTTACCACTCCTCTCTTCTGTTACCACAGGCTCTCAGCCTGCGCTATGGCCCGCTGTACTCCCTCTAAGGTAGCAAGCTCGGCCTTGGTCTGCTGGGCTGATACTTCCCCGGCCTTTACTCTCTCATACAGAGAAGCTACAGCCCGTAGTAGCTCCTCGGTGGTGAAGTCTTTGAAGCTCTCCCCGCCCGGAGCTGGCCCGGTGTGCTGGGCCTGTAGCCTTTCCTCATACTCCAGCTTGAGCTTGAGGAGCTTCTCCGGTGGGATCTCGGATAGATCCATGTTAGCTAATGCCTCGTCTATCCGGGTGAGAGTCTCGCCCAGCTTCTCGATGTGGTGGGCCTTGCCTATCCGGTAAAGGGAGTATAGGTCTGAAAGCCTGTCCTCTTTGGCTGTCCGGATCTGCTCGGAGAAGTCCCTCTCCCACTTGCTACAGGTACTCTTGCTTATGGAGAGCTGGCGGGCTATCTCTGAGAAGCTGTGTCCCTCAGCCCGGAGAAGTATAAACTGCTCTTTTTTGCACGTTGGTTTCATGCTATCCCCCCTTTTCCCGTTTTTTCCTCTGAGAAAACTGAAAATTTCGTTTTGTGCAAAAAATAGGCCCCGTGCACAGTCCCCCGGAGCGTCCGGATCTCCAGCTCATGGGGGGTGGGTCTCTCTGGTCTACAGCTCCGGTCTGGCGTTCAGAGCTTCCTTAAGGGCTTTCGCTTCCTCTGCGCTGAGGGTGATACCCTTGAGGAGCTTCTCTTCCCCGCCTGCTCTCTTCCAGCTCCGTAGATCGTACTTGGCGGGGCTTCCGCTGTAGCTCACAAGGTTTAGCTCTTTGCTGGTGTCCCCCCGCTGGCTTAGTGTGGCTATCTTCTCCTCGATCCTGTAAGTAAAGGCTTGCTCCATGCTTTCCTCTCCTCTCTTCTGGATAGGCCCGTAGCGGGTAAGGTCTCCCTCGCCCGCTCGGTTATCCTGTATTCTTCTATCGGTCTCGATCCGGTCTACTATGAGCTTCAGAGCTTCCAGCCGTTGAGCGGGTGAGCTTCGCTTCCCCTTGAGGATCTTCTCAGCTCTGGCCTGCTCCGGGTCTCTCCTCGGCTGTCTGGCCCCGGCCCTCGGTCTGGTCTCCGGTGCTGTCATGCGCTGGCCCCCTCTTGGTCATGTACCAGCTCCCACAGCCAAGTAGTTACCTTGTCTATCTCGGCTTGAAGAGCTGGGATAGTCTCTCCCAAGCGTTCCCTTATTACATGGGAGAGATCTTGAGTGTCCTCGTTGCGGGCAAGGTAGCTCGGAATACCCCAAGCTCCCCCGTCCCCCGGCTTCAGCCAAGAAAGCTCAGCTTCCGCTCTCTCCTCTAAGATGGTGAAGAGAGAAGCCGTCTCCTTAAGCTCGGTTACAGCGTCCTCGATCTCTCCTACTGCGTCCCGGATCTGCTCCAGCTTGGCCTGCTGGGTCTGTTCTTGTGTCATTGTCTTAGCTCCTTTCCTGTTGATTTCTCGGAGCTGATAGGTTATAATGTTCCTACCAGCTTCGGCTGGTGCTGGGCTATAGCTTGTCTCTTGGCGGGGAGAGCTGTAGCCCTTTTTCTATGCTAAAGCCGTTCTACGGCTATCAGCTTAGCCTCTTGTCCAGTTGGAGAAGAAGCTCTGCGCTTCTCAGCTTCTCCCCCGGCGTGGCTTCCTCGCTGGAAAGAACTTCTACAAGGCTCCGTCTGAGGAGCGTCCTCTCCGCTTCCAGCGTGGCCCGCTTCTGCTCTTGGGCTTCCCGGTGCTTCCGTCTGGTCTCCTGTGCTTTCTCGGCCTGTGTCATAGCGTGGCCCCCTTTCCTGTGTATGTGTAAGTGTGTATGCTGATATGTGTATATGCCCCTGTGCAGGCTGTGGGCTGTATGTGCTGGTGTGTATGCTCAGCCCAGTATAGCGGAAGTGATAGCCTCGCTACAGCCGTTCTTGGCCCGGTCTAAGGCGTGGTTATAAATCATGGTGGTAGCTATGTTCTTGTGTCTGGCGAACTGCTGTACCTCAGCGAGATCTCGCCCAGCCAATAAGGAAAGAGTTACCGCTGTGTGTCTGAGGCTGTGGGCTGTAAGTCTGGAGCTGTCATAGCCCGCCTGCTGTAGCCGGGTCTTGACGATCCCGCTAATACTTCTGGTAGTCATGCGCTCCCCGTGGTTATTGTTGCTGGTGGAAGCAAAGAGGGGAGCTGTCTCCGGAGCGTTCCCTCTGGCCTTGAGATAGGCCCGGATAGCCTGCTCAGCCGGGGCTGAGATCTTGATATACTCGGTCTTTTCTTCTCGGCCCTTGCCCTGTACATACAGCACAGTATTATCTCCAGCGTTCCGGAGATCCTCGATATTGGCTCTTGTTACTTCGATAGTCCGAAGCCCGCCCGTTATCATGAGGAAGAGCATAGCGTAGTCTCTCAGCCCTTGCTCCGTGGTGCGGTCTATGCTCCCCAGAACTTCCTTTACCTGTCTGCTGGTAAGGTAGTCTTTCTTGTGGTCTCGGTCTACCTTGGCCCCCTTAAGGTGTTTCGCTATGTTGGGGTACAGGCCCTCTTGCTCCGTCCAAGTAAAGAATACCTTGGTAGCCGTGATATAATTCTGGATCGTGGTGGGCTTGTGTCCGCTGGCTTTCAGCTCGTCCCGGAAAGCTATGATATCTTCCCGGCTGGGCTGGGTGATACCATTAAGGGAGAAGAAGCTGAAGAGCTGTCTGAGATCTCTGGTATAGGTCTCAATGGTCTTGGGGGAGCTGTCAAGAAAGCTGATATACCGCTTGAGAAGCTCGGCCCCTACTGTCTGTCTCTGGGCTACAGCGTTGCTACTCTGTACTATAATCTCATTCATGGCTCCCGCTCCTTTTGTGTGTATGCTAAGGTGTGTATACTGATATGTGTATACTGCGGTGTGTACCTCAGTACCATAATCATTATACCATAAAATTGGAGCTTGTCAAGTAGCATTTTCATAAACGGGTGTACTAATTACCTCTTGCTCCTCTTGTGCTTCTGGTGCTTGGCATGAAGAAAAGCCCGCTTGTTAGGCGGGCCTCTCTTCGGCTTTTGCTATTAAGGATCTCAGCTCTGCTTTGCGCTTCTCGTGGGCCTGTATTGCTCTCCGGATCTGTTGCAGGCTGTCCGGATCGTCCTCTCTGCTCAGAGCTTCGCCCAGCTTCACAAGGTGGTACTCTACCTCGCCCAGCTCCATTTTTAGGGGTGCAGGCTCCAGCAGGCCCTTTCCGTATACTGTCTTGATGTTCCCCTCGATCTGTCTGAGAAACGGCTGGTTAGAAGTCATGAGAGCTATAGCTTCCACAGCCTTTAAGAAGAGCTGGTAGATATCAGCCCCGGCCCCGGCTCCCTTGAGGATCTCGGCCTGTAGTGTCTCCGTTTTCCGGATATTGGCTTGATACTCTTTGCAGATCTCCAAGCTCCGGTCTATATTGGCCCTCTGGGTCTCCGCTTTTCTCTGTAAGGCTGTGTTGGCCTCTACAAGCCTCTCTGCGGGCTTTTTAGCTCCGGTGGTATCTTTCCCTTGACTACCCTCTGAAAGTCTCTCAGCGGGGCTTGTGGCGGGTGGATTTTCCCCAAGAGCTGGCTTAGCTTCGGATACCCCCAGCTTTTTCAGCCTCTCAAGGTTTAGCTCCATGCTCGGCCACCTCTCTTAGCCCCCGGCTTCCTCGAAGTAGTTAAAGAGCGGGTAGTAGCTGAAGTCTATCCGGTCTCCGGTGCTTCCGTTCCGGTTCTTAAGAATCACAAGCTCTATCTCTCTGGGGTTTTTCTTCTTGGCCTCGTTTACATCAAATCCCTTTTGGCCTGCTCCGGAGAGCTGTAGCCCTATCAGTACATCGGAAGAATACTCGATAGCTCCGCTTTCCTTAAAGGCTTCCATAGAGATCTCGCTACTGTAGTTTGCTCGGTTGAGGGAAGAGATTGCTATAACAGGGGTCTTGTAGTCCCTTGAGATCCGCTTTAGCTCCAGTACGGCCTTGTCGGTGTTCTGCTTGTCCGAATATCTCTCGTTGTACGGAGCTAAGATCTGCAAGTAGTCAATTACTACTACTGGCTTATGGCCTGTAAAGGTGACGTGCTTCCGGATCTTCTCCCGGATCTGCTCGGCTCCAATGTTTCCTATTCCCTCGCTAATGTAGATCTTGTCGGCGTACTGGCTGTACTGCATGAGGGAGCTGTGTATCAGATCTCTCTCATACTGGCTGTACTTTTCCCAGCGTTTCCCGGCTGTAATTCCCCGGCTGGTCTTGGCGTTTCTGGGGTCTCCCCCCGTCTCCAGAATGTACTGGATTGTGTGTCGGCTGATACTCTTGGAAATCAGCTCGGCCCTTGCCATTTCCAGCGAAAAGATAAGTACATCATGGCCCGCCTGCGCTATCTGGTCTGCTATTTGGGTGATGAGGGTAGTCTTTCCAAGAGAGCTGATAGCTCCTACTGTGTACAGGCCCTCATACAGCCCCCCGTCCAGTACCCTATCAAGGGAGCTGAAGCCCGTGGAGATTGCAGGCGTATTTACGCTATCGGCTATCCCGTCCACAAAGGCCTGTAAGTAGTAGGCTGTGCTGGTCTTGAGATATTCTTCCCGCTCCGCTTGCTCCGCTTCCGTCTCGATGGTCTCAGCGTCCTCTACGGCCTGTCTCAGAGCTTCCCGGTCTTTCTGTAGAGCTTCGTTAGCGTC
>Ga0326513_10003249_pt1 | contig 11842 bp, 8 predicted proteins | sample 2_2465_0518_D_FD_203654 | JGI IMG/M metagenome (GOLD analysis project Ga0326513, IMG submission 203654) | Bovine rumen microbial communities from UC Davis, California, United States - 2_2465_0518 | ecosystem: Host-associated > Mammals > Digestive system > Stomach > Rumen | place: USA: California... | reverse complement strand
GCATTTTGTTTCAGAGAAAAGATATAACCCAATGACACAAAAAGATGAGTGGTACTATCGCATCAAAGAATCTTTTCGTGATGTGCTCGGTCGCCCTCGTCATCGTTTGATGCTTACTGTCGGGTTCATGAAAGACGAACTTGCACCAACAGATATACGTGACATAGGTCGCTGCCTGACATGGTTGCATGAAAATCAGCATCAACAGGATTTATTCGGTGATGCAATGTCAAACTATAAAGACATTGTTCGTCGTTTGGCACTTGATTATTGGCATCAGATGGTAGAAAACGGTAATGTTGACGCAATAAAACGCACGATGGAACAATCTCGCCAAGAGGCAGAGCATTTTGTTGATGTTGATACTATTGAAAATACAGATGCACGCGAAGTAGGTGCTGAATGGATTTGTTCACAAAACATTGACGACCTATTTCGGACGGATACGTTTTTCCGAATTATCGATTCCCCGAATTTCTCGATTTCCCGTTTCCCTGATTTCCCGTTGTTCGGGATTTGCAATCCCGAACCTGCTAATCGCGGATTTGCAATCCGCACACATTCATTTTCGTTCATCTTCGTTCAGACACTGCCCAAATATCAAAACAGAGGCCGCACCCAATAAGATACGGCCTCTGCTTTGGTATTCGTGGACTGTTGTTTACTCACACGGAAACACCACATATTTCTTTTGTGAGTCGTCGGTTTTTATCTCGACGTATGTCGCCACTACAACCGAATTGGCGCGTACATTGACATAGCCGCCCCTCCAGCGGTAGAACAGGTACCCGCTGCGACCCGGTTTCTGCGGCGGGACAGCGGAATGGCCCGGTTCGATAGTCTGCACTGACAACTCCGTGCCGTCGTAGTCGACAAAGACCACCACAAATTTCCCGTCCACAGGTTCGGGAATCTTCACATATATCCCTCGCACCGTCAGGTCTGACTGCACATTTTTATACTCATCAGTGTACCAGCCGATAAAGGTCTGATCATCAACTTCCGGGGCATCTGGGGCTATGGCTGACTGGCCTTTGGCTACCTTCTGCTCGGAAATGGTCTGCCCGTCAGCGCCTACGAATCTTACGGTAAACACTCTTTGATAATGAGCGACGAATTCCGACTCCTGACTGACCGTATAGGTGAATGACCCGCTTTCGGAATGCTTCCTGCCGTTCAGGCTCCAATAGAGGAACTCATAACCGTCGGGGCAGACCTGGCTTATCTCAACCGTCTGGTTGCGGCTGTATGTGCCTGCGCCTTGCATACGGGCGTTGATATTGGCGGGACTGCTTGACACGCTGACATTGTACTTGATTCCCGGCTCGGCGGGGTCGGTGTAGTCAAAATTGCCATACTGGGCATACGCTGCCACATTCAACAGCAGCATTGCTGCGGCGATAATATATTTTACTGTTTTCATATCCGTAATGATTTTAGTGGTTTATTTGATAACGATTTTCTTCACTTCACCGGCTGATTTGATAATATAGATGCCAGATGGCAGTGTGATTGCCCGAGGCTCTATGTTTTCGTACAGCAACTGGCCTGTAACCGTGTAGACTGAGATGTTTCCTTCTGACTTGACATCCTCTATGCCGGAAACAATCTCCTGCTTGTAGCGGATTACAAACCGGATGTTGTTCTCGCCCGCTTCGGTATGGAATGAGTAGCCTCCATCCGAGATGTCAGCCACTTTGTTGAGCAGGTTGTCGAAGATCTCTATCTCGGCGTCAAGCCGTGTGGCAGACAGGATATAGTCGCCTTCTTTTGCCACTTTGTAACCTAACGATATCGGTTGTTCGGTCGCCGGTTGTTCGTTGATGGCATACTTGGTCTGTTCATCGAGGGTGTAAAGGCGTATAGGAGCCGAGCCTTCCATCTTGACGGCGTCGCGGCCGAGTTCGTAGTCTGTCTTCGCCTCGTCGTTGAACACTATGCGTGTCTTGCCGCTGTTGTCTCCGTCCGAAACGGTGAGTTCCACAAAATAGCGGTTGTCTTCCACCTGCCGCATGCGTACCGCTTCAGCGCGGCGCGGGGCATTTTGGTGCTGGCTTGCAATCTCCAGTTCGGTTGTGCGGCCGTCAAGGAGCCATTGTATTGTGGCAATATCTTCAGGCTTCTGGACGAAGAATGACTCATACGGGTGGAAATAATACTCGTCTTCGACAGGCATATACACATCGTAGTCGTCATATTCTTTGCTGCGGGCATAGACAGGGGCGTTGAAGCCGGCTTCTGCCAGTGTGTGGATGTCGAAATAACTCGGGAACGGGTTGCCCGTCAGCGTCCAGTTGGCGTCATAGTCAGCAGCGGATTCATAGACATACAGCGGGGTTTCAACCTTTCCTGTCGGGAATGTCGGCATAGGAATATCGAAAACGAATTCGCCTGCCCTGTCGGCTTGGAAGGCGTAGCCTTTTTTGCCTGCTATCTGTTTGTCGCGGATTGTTACCCAGCCGCCCTTGCCGTTTTGAGCGCGTATGGCTCCGTCATATTCCAATACCACATATTCTCCCGGGCTTGTTATCTGGCTGAACGGTATGTCAAACGGGAAGTGCAGGAAGTACCATATACCTTTTTCCGTATTCACTGTCACTCTCAATGTGTTGGCATGCAGATGGTCGTCATCGGCAATGATTGATGCCGCCGACGGCAGGTCGATATGCTGGGTGATGACGTTTGCGTCCTGTACGGCACCGCCTTCAGCAACAAGGGCTGCTCCCGCGTTGATTTCGATATTGATGATGTCACCCTCGATGATATTGTTCTGGTTGTCAATCACACGGTCTTCTTTGTCGATAACGATGTTGACAATGACAAGTTCCGCATAGTCGGCGTAAATCGTCATGTCGGACTGCACATTGCTGAAATCGTCAGGTTTCCATCCTTGGAATTTATAGCCTTCTATCTCGGGTGCTTCAGGCGCTGTGGCGGATTGCCCTTTCTGGATGGTCTGCTCGTCCAATGTTTCGTTGTTGAAACCGATAAACACGACTGTGAATGTTACAGGCTCGAACATGGCTGTGAATGAAAGTTCTGTGCCTGTTTCGGGATTATAGGCTATTGTGCGCGGGTTCTCGATGCTGCCGTCCGACCATTGGGTGAATTGACAGCCGTCATTGGCTATGGCTGTTATTATTGCTTCAGCGTCACATGGATATACACCGTAACCACTTTGTGAAACGCTACCCATCTGCCCGTCGGCAGACTCGATTGAAACAGAGTAGTAAATCATTTCAGCCGTCAGATAAACCTGCGCGTTATGTCTTGTCTCATCAGTTTTTTCGCGGCGGGCGGTAGTGGTCCATTTTATGCTGTTCAAGTCGATGCAGTCATTCCAATACTCTGTCTCTTTCAATGCTGAGATAATCTCGTCAATGCTGAGCGACAATGTGTAATTGCCGTTGTCATCACATTCTGTAACACCCACTTCCGGCAAAGTATATACGGGCTCGCCGCCATAATAGATTTGAGTGTTGAACGTGATCGGTTTGAAGTGGGCGACAAACGTGGTGTCTTGTCTGATTACAACTTCGAGAGCCTTGGTATAATACTTGTCGTGGCCGTCAGTCCAGTAGTCGAATTCATACAATTCATTGGCTATCGCCTCGAGTTTCATGGTCGTTCCGCATGGGTATCCTGTAAACTGGTCAGGTTCGGCGTCGCTGCTGAGTGCAACTGTTCCCTTTTCCCCGTTTTCAGAATATATACCGACTAAATAGTAATCCGGGCCCACATAGCCGTAAATTACGGTGTGAGATGTTATGGTCATCGGGAAATCTTCAGACCAGCCATAGAATTTTTCAGTTTCGCATGTGCCTTCGAATTTCGGTTCGTAGTATTCCTTCCAAATTTGCATTGCTTCATCATCGGTTATTACTGTGCCGTGCTCAACAGTGCCATATATATAATCTTCTGTATTGATTCTGAAAAGGACACGGTATGTTTTGATTTCATATTCTGCTTTGACAATCAAGTCTGATTGTACGTTGCTGAAATCAGTGTCCCAGCCTTTGAAACGGTAGCCTTCTATTTCGGGTATTTCGGATTCGTCAGGTTCGGTAGCGGACTGCCCGTACTCCACACGTTGCGGTTCGCCTATAACTTCGCCGTCGGCAACAAAGGTTACGGTGAAATACTCAGGAACGTCATTGATTTCTGCAACCAAGCGGACTGCACGTCCGTAGTAGCGGGGTTCTTCATGACAGTTCGCTATGTAGGAAAGGAAGCGCAGACTGTAGGCGGCTTTTTCAGTGTCAATAGTTGTGGTCCAATAATAGCCGCTCGCGCCGATACGGCTCAAATCCGTGCCACTGCGGTCGCCCGAGCAAGGCATAAAGACTGCGCCGTTCGCTTCCATAGCCTGCCACTGTGAGTCACTGTAGATATTGGTTTCAGCGATATTCTTCCAATTTGACCAGTTGGTTGTTTTTGGCATACCTGGCGTGAACCCGCAGTTGTCAGGCAAAGTCCACTCGTCCGGCAAGAATACCACACCTGTCATACCGTTCACCTGCGCCGCTCCGTACTTGTCGCTTGCATCGCTGCGGGTGTTGACAAGGTAATCCCACTCGTCTTTGGTCAGTGTGCGCCACGTACCCGGGGTGTCATTGCCTATTTGGTTATATACACCCCAGTCGGCATAGGCATATTCGCCTGTCAGACCGTTCAGATATTTGCCGCCCGGATAATAATCGGACTCTTCTTTACTTGTGGAATAAGGCTGGTATGCGTTTGCTCCGCTGTTCCAGCCGCTCGTACCGAAACCGAACAGGTCTGTCCATCCGTCGTAGTCGCTGCTTATCTGGCTGTTGTCGCTGTTCGGCACTGTACCGCCGATGTAGCAATAGTTGCTTCCGGTCTGGCCGTAGCCCATACCGACCACATCCCATTGGTTCTTGGCGAAACGCCATGTACCTTGTTGTGTCGTGCCGTCGGCGCATTGGTGTGAACCCAATGCGGCATTGTATTGCAGGTTGCCCGGAGAGAATGTCACTTTCTGTTTTTCGCCCACGCTGAACACGCCGATGCCGTCATAATTTTCCACATTAAAGGTATATACGGCATAGTATTTTATGTTTTCAGTTACCTCCGCCGCATTGACTTGCTCTGATGTCAGCAAATCAGAGCCATCGGTAGTCCAGCCTTGGAATGTATAACCTTCACGATTCTTAACAATTGGTGCCTCAGCGAATAATCCGTCTTCTATTGTTTGATAATCAATTTCTGTAGTGCCATTATCACTTAGGAATATAACCGTAAAATACGAAATGTCAAGTCCTTTTATAGTAAAGTATTTCCATACATTCGCCCTCTGATATTCCGTAACTGATTGTTTTGGTACGTAGAGGTCTTTATAGTATGATTGATTATAACTATACACCTTAAAAGCATAATCACTAATCTGTGGCGGTGTGTTTGACAGAGAGGTTACAGAAGTGAAACTGTTGTTGAAGGCACCACATCCTATATTTATGACCCTGTTAGGAATTATTATGGAATTGAGACCCGATTTGGCAAATGCCCAAAAACCGATATTTGTCACCCCATGAGGAATTTCAATGTCTTTCAGATTACTACAACGATAAAAAGCGTAATCACCAATGCTGACCACAGTGTTCGGAATTTGGACAAAACTCAAATTGTCGCACCCGCTAAAAGTATAGCCCTTAATACGTTTGACTTCATTTGGAATTGCAATGCTTGTCAGTGCGCAACAATCATGAAAAGCCCCGACTCCAATGCATGTTACTGTACTTGAAATCTCTATGGCAGTCATGTTTATACAAGCCTCGAAAGCAAAATCAGAGATATTTGTCACACCTTCCTCAATGATAACAGATTTGATATTCTGCCGATTGTCATTCCATGGTTTTTTTATCTTATTGCGATGGTAATCAAACATTTCACCTACACCGGAAATAGTTAGCACACCTTCATCAGAAAGATTCCAAGAGAGATTGTCCCCATCAGCACCGCATATTCCTGATGCAGTGAATTCCTGTTCTGGCAAAATAACCGTTCCTTGTACATCAAAATCCTTCCAAACATCCGCAGACTTGTACAATTCAACAGACTGCAAAGGAACATATAGATGAATGCTTGAAACGTTAACCGCATAAAAAGAAGCGTCAGCTTTTGGTGGCAAAACTGATAGTGATGTCACAGATGAAAGACCTGTACAATGGGAAAATGCGTGAAACCCTATTCTTGACACGCTGTTGGGAATAACAATTGATGTCAAGTTTTCAACAGAACTGAATGCGCTTCCGCCTATGTTTGTTACACCTTCCGGAATTGTAATGGAAGTAAGGGCTTTACAACCTTGAAATGCTCCGCTTTCAATTGTTGTTACACTATTTGGAATAGTAATTGATTCCAAACTTTGGCATATCGAAAATGCGACACTTCCAATACTTACAACTCCATCGGGGATAGTAACAGATTTTAAATTCCGACAATATTCAAAAGCGAGATAACCGATGCTGGTAACTTTATATGTTTCACCATTATAAATAACTGATGAGGGAATATCAGCCGTAACAATGTCATTTTTACCAAAATCTCCAGTATTTTTAAACGTTACTTCCGCTGTATAGTCTGTATTGTTCAGATTGTAATACAATCCATCAATTTCTGCATCATACGCAAAAAGATATGTTGCAGAAACAAGTCCACAAAATAAAGCTATTAGTTTTTTCATCCTGTCATATTATCAGTCCGGCAATTCCGACGAACCGTTATGCATATATAAAAAAGCGTGGAATTGCACTGCCACACCACGTGTTTTTAGGATTAACACGAATTGCTTCAATTTATAAGCAAGGCAAACGCTTCTTAAAAAACAATATGTCTGATGTTTACCATGCCAGTCTGGGGACATGGTAAAACAATTTTGCAAAATTACCGCTTATTTTTGACAAATGCAAATTTTACTTTATTTTAACAAAAAACAAGATGAGATGTCTATGGGAAGCAATTTCAAGGATAAGTCTCTTATTTAGATGAAATGGGGCGGTTGGTGTTCTGACAGCAACTCATAAACATATATTTGCTTGAAGAACCCGATGTCCAAGATTTGATTGCGAAACTTGACACAAAAAAGAGAAAACGTTCCCGATATAATACGGTCTCTGCTTTGGTACTTTACCTAAAAATCGCAGTTGAATGGTTATTTTAGACTGGCAACAGAGTGATAAATAAAATTTTTACCAAACTCTTGCGTATGTCAAAAAATTCACCTAATTTAGTGAGTGCAAGTAACAATTAGTGAAAACCAATTCAAACTGCGATTATGAACACAAAATTACAAATAAAATCTGATAAAATCATACCTTTCGGTGGATTTTTTTTCGTCAATAAATTTCTAAAACAGAAAGGCATCCCGCAACTCATTGATAAAGAGTTAGGTATACGTTCAACTCTTGTTGGCTATCAATACAGCGAGATTATCCACGCATTGTTTGACACATATCTTTGCGGAGGCGACCACATCGAAGACATCAGTTATATTGGTCAGTTCCTGCGTCAGGAGCCCTGCTCCCGTATTCCGAGCAGTGACACCATAGGCCGTGCGATAAAAGAACTGGCGGTTGAAAACGTTCCGTACAAGTCAGACAACCAGACGTATAATTTCAACATCAATAGCCAGCTGAACAAATTGTTAATCAAGATTAACAAGCGACTGGGGCTTCTTTCTGCCAACAGCGCGGTTGATGTGGATTTTGACCATCAGTTAATCCCCACCGAAAAGTATGACGCCAAAATGTCCTACAAGAAAACGAAAGGCTATTTTCCCGGTGTCGCTTCGGCGGGCGGTTGCATCATTTACGTTGAAAACCGTGACGGAAACATCAATGTCAGGTTCCATCAGGCAGACACGCTCAAACGGATGCTCATGTCATTGGAGGAGGAACAAATCGCAGTAAACCAGTTCCGTGCTGACTGCGGCTCGTACTACAAAGATGTGGTTGAACTGATTGCGGAAAAATGTCAGGTCTTTTATTTGAGAGCCGCACATTCACAGGAACAAAGCATACAAATCGGACGGATTGAGAATTGGCAGCAGACAGAAATCAATTATCAGCGTTGCGACATTGCAAGTATTGCATACCGTCCATTAGGAATGAAACAGGATTTGCGTTTAGTGGTGCAAAGAACAGAGATTGAAAGCGGCCAGCAGTTAGACTTGTTTAAGGGCAAATATATCTACCGCTCCATTATCACCAACGACTGGCAGCATTCCGAACAGGATATCATTGAGATTTACAACAAGCGCGGTGCGCGCGAAAGGGATTTTGACCAACTCAACAATGACTTCGGGTGGAAACATCCGCCATGCTCGTTCCTCAAGCAGAACACCGTATTCCTGATTCTTATGGCAATATGCAAGAACATCTTTACCGCTTTCTTGAAATCAATCTGCAAGGTGTTTGCTTCGCTCACTCCGACATCAAGAGTCAAACGGTTTCTGTTCTCGTTTGTCAATGTGCCTGCGAAATGGATTCTGTCAGGAAGGCAATGGTATCTGAAACTTTATACTCGTCTGCCATACGACAAACTGGGATTTTTCTAAAAATCCTTACATCGCGGGCAAACATTCATAAACCATCCGATTGGGGGTAAGGGGGAATTGTGTCCGAAAATCCGTATTTTATGCCATTCGCAAACTTTTTGGCTTATTCTCAACCAAAATTGATACCTGTCAGAATAAAAAAATATCCAAATTTTTTAACTGCGAATTTTAGGTTTTTCCGAATTGTCTTATCCTGAAATAGGTTTACTCATAAAACGATAAAAAATGTACTATTTTTAAGATTTTAGTTTTATGAAGCGAACACTAAAACGTTATTCTCAATCGTTCAAACAACAAGTTTTGGATGACTTTTTTCAGTCAGGGATGAGCCAGCATGCCTTTGCAGAAAAGCATCAGATCCATGTAAATACACTCAATACATGGATAAACGCTTGTAAAAATGGATCAAAAAGCGTATCTTTGCGTTCTAATTCTATTCACATGGATGCAAAAGACCAAGCCCTTGAGAACCTGCGTGTGGAGAATGAAAAAATCCGCCGCGAGGTTGAGTATCAAAAACTCAAAGTGGCAGGTTATGAGCGACTTCTCGAAATCGTCAAACACGAAGACGGCATCGACCTGCTAAAAAAAGATGGTGCCAGACAGTAGAAAGCCTGTCCGTAGAGTACCCGTCCGAAACGATGGCAACACTCTGCGGACTGTTTGGCAAAACGAAGCAGGCTTACTACAAGCACAAACGCAAGACTTTTAGCGAGTTGGAAGTCGAGCAAGAGATATTGTCAATAGTGGCAATATATCGTGCTGAAATGCCGATTATAGGTGGTCTGAAACTCTATTATCTTGTCAGTTCCGTATTGGGTGATGCAATGGATATGGGCAGAGACAAGTTTCTCAACCTGCTGCACCGGCACAAACTCATCATACCGCCGCGCAAGACGCACCATACGACCAACTCTAATCACATCTATTTTAAGTATCCAAATCTTGTCAAAGAACTCTCTATTTGTTATGTTAATCAAGTGTGGGTGAGCGACATAACATATATCTACACCACAGATGATAAGTTTTGTTATCTGCACCTTATTACAGATGTTTTTTCGCGGATGATAATTGGTTTTGTGCTTGCGCCTACATTGGAAGCTATATATACCATTGAGGCGTTAGAACAGGCTATTAGGCGTGCCGGTGGGGGCAATCTATGCGGCACGATACATCATTCCGACCGAGGTGTGCAATACTGCTGCGATGACTATATCTTACGGCTTAAATCGCACTCTATCCGCATTAGTATGACCGAGGATAGTAATCCTACGGCTAACGGTGTGGCAGAACGTGTTAACGGCATTATTAAGAATGAGTTTCTTGAGCCATTACTGATGCCTCACAACATTCAAGAGGCTCAGCCTATGGTGCAGCATGCAGTATATACTTATAATCATTTACGACCGCATTTAAGCCTTGATATGAGCACGCCTGCGCAGGTTTATATGGGCAACGGGTAGGAGCGTTTAGCTCGGCCTTGCTTGCCACTCCAAAGTGTTTGGCAGGTACCTGCCAAACACTTTGGAGTAACATCTATCTTTTAGTTTAATTTGCATATATCTGTATTTATGTATTATGTATTATCTTTGCATCATCCTAAAAAGTCAACCTCTTTAGAATTGGAGTAAACCTTTTCAGTAAACAAGTCAAAAGTTTACGATTCTTAAGATTCTATCTCAGTAAACGAGTCAACCTTTTTCAGGTTTAGTCTTTCGTGAGTTGGGTGTGCCTTCGGTATGAGTAGCACTATCATACGGCTATCCTACGGTTATCTATCGGTTATCCTACGGATTTTCTTGCTGAAATACGGGTGCAAAGGTAGTTGTTTTTCGTGAGAAATACAAGAGGTTTTTTGTTGACATCCTCAGTGCTGTGGCATATTGCTGCCAATGAGCCGATACAAAGAGAAATGGAACGTTCGGTTTCTATTAACATTAAACGACAAAAGCCGTATGCATCCAAAAATACTTAGCATATATAAACACATGAGAACCTTAATCTATTTACTCTCCGCCACAGAAAATATTTTGTCATGCTCAATTATTTTCACTCCTAACGTATTATATAAGTTACCATTATAATTTATATATATTTGTCCATTATAAAGAAACTTAACTTGATTTATATGTTCTTCTAATACATTATTTAGCGACCAAGTTACTTCATTTGCAAAATAAAATTTCAATATTTTAACATCAATTTCATCTGTCAAAGGAACAACTGTACTATGCCATGAATCACCATAATGATATGATGGTATAGGAATCACAAGGCTATCAATATTCGCTATGCTATTACACCATTCAAAATTCTCGTCACCATACCCGGAATCATAAGTAGTAGCATCTGTGATGCAGGATTTTGGGAAATCTGATTGTGATAATTTTTCTTTTTTCCATGTAATCGTTACTGGTAACTTTGATACAGGAATAATTATGCGAATATAATTCTCCTCTGTTTCCCAAATAAATTGAACAGGTGTCGGCTTAATAATTATTGCTTTTCGATAAAAAATATCTGCATCACTCTTTTTATTAATCCACACCCATCTGTTAGATTGGATTGAATCAACCACTTCATCTTTAGAGTATTCTTTACCATACCACTCTGCATCAAAATCAGTAGTAGCAGATTCGTCATAACCCACTTCAATTGAATCTTTATTTCCTTGATTATCTTCAAAATAAAGAAACATAGAAAACTCTTGAGCATTTATCAGGCTTATAGACAGCATAATAAATATAGTTGTAAATACTTGTTTCATATTGAATAACGTTATTTGATGGGACAATTTCAATAGTAAGAGATTTAAGGTAATTGTATGCAAAGTGTATTTTGTTTCAAATCGTTTATAATTGTAAATTTTATGATAACATATTATTATCGTATTTCGAACGAACTTCCTAATGGTATTTCAACATTACTGATTAGTTCTGCTTCTACTACTGCATCTATTATCAGACGACTGCTATTCTGTACTTTTACATCTTTAAGGGTAACAATACAACCTTCTAATGTTTCGTCCGCTGTGTATGTCTCATTTTCAACATCTACAGCGCATGCTTTTCTTACAGCAGCGTATGCATCCACACGACCGGTGCCTAACCGACCGATGAAAGGAGCATTTTCAGGTATGTCATATCATTAGTGTCCACTTAAAATTAAGAAAAAGTTCTTTGAAGTATTGAAAATTAGTTTGTTACAGCGATAATTTGTGCGCGACGATTTGATTTTGTAAATTTGTAGATAAAATCAGATCTA
>Ga0326513_10003248_pt1 | contig 11843 bp, 13 predicted proteins | sample 2_2465_0518_D_FD_203654 | JGI IMG/M metagenome (GOLD analysis project Ga0326513, IMG submission 203654) | Bovine rumen microbial communities from UC Davis, California, United States - 2_2465_0518 | ecosystem: Host-associated > Mammals > Digestive system > Stomach > Rumen | place: USA... | reverse complement strand
CCATCGTTTTGCGTGGATACAAAATATTTGCTACAGATGAAATAACATTTACCCATGTGTTAAAGGCAAATCGTCTGACTGAAGAATACTTCCACCGTTTATACAAAGGATTAATGCTACCACAACCAGCATTTAGTGTTATGCGAGCAGCTATGAAGGGAACAAAATTCAGAGATGCCATAAACCACTACCTATACTATACAAAACGATACATCAAATACGCCATCCTATGGTGGAAACCTAACGCTAAAAGTAAGCGACAAGTGGCCTCCATGGAAATAGAACCATTTATCTACTGGGGAATTTCAAAGCTGTACAGAATATACCGTCAATGGGTGAAATTGAAGAAAGACCAACTCTAACCTAACTCTAACTTTACTCTAACCCAAATTCCCCCATGCCCATTTCCGATGACAGACACAAATGGAGCCTCTAGCACGACTACCACGAGCGGTGCATCTACCTGGTGACGGTGTCGATCAAGGATCGCCGGCCGCGACTGGGGTCGGTGGCAGGAGGCACGAACAAGGCATGGATAAGCCTCAGCCAGGAAGGGAGAGCCGTCTGGAGCGAAATTGAGTCCCTGCCCAAACGCTACCCGCAGGTGCGAGTGCTCCAGCACCAGATTATGCCCGACCATGTACATCTGGTCTTGTATGTCACCGAACGATTACCGGAAGGGCTTCCCTTGGGCAACATCATAGCCAACTGGAAGGTAGCATGCAGCAAAGCCTGCACGGCCCTGAGCGGTCAGACCATCTGCGACCTAAAGACCGCTACACACAACGACCCGACCCTTCCAACGTATAACACCAGCGATTTGCCAGACAACGCTGTCCTGAGGTCGTCCAGCGAGGCGGCCTTCAGGTCGCACCACCAGACAACCAACCCAAACAAATAGCAAATGAAACTCTCCATCATCACCGTCAACCTCAACAACCGCGAGGGTTTGCAACGCACCATTGACAGCGTGATTTGCCAGACCTTCCGCGACTTCGAGTGGATAGTCATCGACGGCGGCAGCACCGACGGCAGCCGCGAGCTGATCGAGCAATATGCTGACCACTTCGCCTACTGGGTCAGCGAACCCGACAAAGGCATCTACAACGCCATGAACAAGGGCATCAAAGTGGCCAAAGGGGAATACCTGCAGTTTCTGAACAGCGGGGATTGGATAGTTGATAAAAATACCTTGGAAAGATGTTTCTCACATGACACTACGGCAGACATACTATACGGGGATTTATTCTTTTGTGATGGAGAAAACATGGAAAGGTGCTGCTATCCAAAACAATTAAGCATTCGATATTTCTACAATCTTTCGTTGGGCCATCCCTCTTCATTCATCAAAAGAGGACTTTTACAAGATGAGCCATACGACGAAAACCTAAAGATTGTCTCTGACTGGAAATTCTTCTTATCGCAAGCCCTGAAAAACAAAAAATTTGAGCATATCGACGAGATGGTAAGTTGCTTCGACACGTCTGGCGTTAGTTCAAATAACGAAGAACTAATCGTACAAGAACGTGAATCTGTACTTAAGAAGGAGCTTAATCCAATGATTCGATATGACTGCATTTCCATAAACGAAATGGAAAACCTTCTTAACACACCTCATCTAAAAAAAACTATTGAATACAGGAAGAAGAAAGCCATCTACCATAAACTTTTAACAGCAAACCTTCATCTTATTGAAATATTAGATAAATTGTCATGGAAAAAGGGAAAGTCTCCATCATAGTCCCATGCTACAAACAAGCAGAGTACCTTTCTGAAACACTAGATTCTGTCTTGGCTCAAACTTACCCGAATTGGGAATGCATCGTCGTTAACGATGGATCGCCAGACAATACAGATGCAATAGCAAAAGCCTATCTTGAAAAAGACCATCGCTTTAAATATTTTTACCAAGAGAACCACGGCCTAGCCACCGCACGGAACAATGGCATTGCGAATTCTACGGGAGAATACATACTCCCACTTGATGCCGATGATTTGATAGCCCCCACATATATTGAAAAAGCAGTCGATAGATTTAAGCATTATCCTGAAACCAAACTAGTTTATTGCAAGGGGCATACCTTCGGGAAAAGTAATCATCCAATGGATTTGGTAGATTACAACTATGATACTTTTATTTGGGGCAACTGTATCTTCTGCTCTGCAGTATATAAAAGGAGCGATTATGACCTGACCGATGGTTACAACCCAAACATGATCCATGGTCTCGAAGATTGGGACTTTTGGCTCTCCTTGCTAAAAAAAGAAGACCACATTTTTCGAATTGATGAAATACTCTTTTATTATAGAGTTAAGGAGAGTTCCATGGTAAAAGATTTAGTCAGTCATCATTTGGAAGAAAATCTAATCCAATTATGCCGAAACCATCCGGATATTTATAAACCATATTACGACAGAATCGTTTTGTATCACAGCTATACCGAAGAAACAGAACGATTAAAAAAGGAGGTTTCAAATATCCAGAACTCAAACGCATATCATCTCGGCAAACTCCTACTAAAACCACTAAAACTCTTCAAAAGGAAACATCATGAAAACGCCTAAGATACTAGCATACTACCTCCCACAGTTCCACCCCATACCGGAAAATGACCTTTGGTGGGGCAAAGGATTTACCGAATGGGCCGAGGGCAACTACATGGAACCCGACCTGAAATACGGGCATCAATTTCTACAAGCCCTGAAAGAAGCAATAGATAGTTTTAGCAAATGAACCCCACCGTCTCCATCGTCCTTCCATGCTACAACGGCGCAGGCTTTCTTTCGCAGTCCATCGACAGCGTCATCGCTCAGACTTTCACCGACTGGGAGCTCATCATTGTCAACGATTGTTCCAAGGACAACTCGCTGGAGATTATGCAGCAGTATGCCGGGAAAGACTGCCGCATCCGCATCATTGACAACGAGCATAACCTCAAACTCCCAGGAGCGTTGAACAGAGGCTTCCAAGAAGCCAAGGGAAAATATCTCACATGGACCTCGCACGACAACCGCATGGCACCTACCATGCTTGAAGAGTTCGTATCCTACCTGGACAACAACCCCGATAAAGGGCTCGTCACCGCCTGCTATGCAGCTTTCAGTCTCAAGACCGGTGAAACACTCTATGAGGTGCACCATCCAGATCCTCAGTTGCATCTCCCACTCTACAACTGTGTATGCTATGCTTTCATGTACCGCCGCGAGGTGCTGGAGACCGTGGGCGACTACGACACCACCCTTTTCCTCGTCGAGGACTACGACTACTGGGTACGCATCTGGCTCAAGTACCCCATCGGCAAGATATACAAGGTGCTCTACTACACCGGCGTTGGCAACGACACCCTCACCCTCTCCCGCAAAAAGGAGATTGCACAAAAGTTGGTGGAGATGCGCCTGCGCTACTTCGACGACTTCGACCGCGCCCTCGCCCCCCACCCCGACCTGCAGCGAAAACTCTACAACTCCATCGCCGACAACCTGCACGGATGGCAACGGATAAACTTCACCCTCCGTCGCGGCCTCAAATACAGCTCCGTCTACTGGCTCTACTACCGCCCCAAAAAAAACCTCAAGAATCTCCTACGCGCAACCAGAAAATAATTCTCCGCAGAAGCTAATTCTCAATCAGATTTCTTTCTCAATCAGAACTAAAAGAACCATCAGAAAAAAATTTCAATCAGAATGAAAAGAATAGAAAAGAAAAATGGATGACAATAACGAAATAGCATATCAAGTCATTGGTTGCGCAATGAATGTCTATCAAAAGCTTGGGCCAGGTTTACTGGAGGCTGTATATCAGAAAGCCCTTTCAATTGAACTGGATAACAAGTGCTTGCTTTTTGAGAACGAAGTACTCATCGACGTAGTATATGACGGATGCAATCTAGGACTTGGATACAGAATGGACATCCTTGTTGAGAATACCATTATTCTCGAATTGAAATCAGTCTCTCAGTTGGAAAAAGTCCATTTTAAACAACTTCAAACCTATCTGAAACTTGCCAATAAACCTCTGGGCTATCTCATCAATTTCAACACAGACAAATTCACAATCGGGAACAGCATCCATCGTATAACCAACCCTTATTATTCAAAAGTATAATATTTCTTTTCCTCTATTCTCATTCTGATTGAGAAGCCATTCTGATTATTCTTTTCATTCTGATTGAGTTATAAATCTGATTGAGACATAGACAAGCCTATGCCAAGAGTAACAGTGCTGATGCCGACATATAATGTAGCCCCTTGGGTCGAGGAAGCCATCCACAGCGTCCTCCGTCAGACCTACCGCGACTTCGAGCTGCTGGTAGTTGACGATGCATCGACCGACGACACCCTCGACCGCATCCGCTCCATCGACGACCCACGCATACGCATTGCTTCGTTCCCCAATAATGTAGGCCTTTCAGAGAACCTCAACAGAGGTCTCGACATCATCGACACCGAGTTGGTGGCCCGTATGGACGGCGACGATATCGCAGAACCCGACTGGTTAGAAACGGGAATCCACGTTCTCGACACCCACCCCGAAGTGGGAGTCTGCAGTTTCGGTTTCAAGTTCTTTGGCGCTAAGACCTCATTGGTTCGTTTTCCTGAACATCACGAGGACTCCAAAGCCCAAATGCTTTTCGGCTGTACCGTCATCGTTCCCGTCTTCCGTCGTGCCGTAATGGCCGACAACCACCTGCACTACAGCACCGAGGCTTTCCCAGCTGAAGACTACATGATGTGGTCGAACGTGTACCCTCTGACACAGATCTACAATGTCCAGCGTACCCTCTTCCACTATCGCACCCACCCCACACAGATATCCACCTCGCGTAGGGAGGCACAGATTGCGAAATCCAACGAGGTCCGGATAAAGATGCTCCAGTGGCTCAACCCCGATTTCACAGACGAAGAAAAGCAGTACTTCCTCAATGTCTTCGTCCCATGCAAAATCGATTCCAAGAAAGACATCGCCACCCTCAAGGCCTTCGCCCAACTGCTCATCGACCGCAACACTCCCGGCAACTACTCCGACGATGCCCTACGCCGCAAGTTCAAATCCCATATCGCCTACGGCGCACTGGAGTACGTAGAAAAAACATACTTCCCCACCCAGTACACCCCCCTCGCGCTCCTCCGCCTCCTCGCCAGCGGCCTCTACCCCACCCTGCCAAAGAGAAATCGCCGCAAACTGATAGCCAAATGTCTGCTGCTCAAAAGAAAATGATATAAATCTCAATCAGAATAAAAAGAACAGAAAAGAATATCTCTAACCGAATCACTAAAATGGCCTGAATTATTCTCAATCAGATTGTAAAAGATTATAAAAGAAATTTCTGATAATTCTTTTTAATTCTGATTGAAATAAAAACTCTGATTGAGCACAAAGCAAGATATGATTAACCTCCGCCGCAAACTCCACAACCTCACCCACCCCATGCTGGGGCGCATTCTGATGTTGCACCGCGTGGTGGAGCACCGCAGCGACGACCCCGCGCAGCGCGAGCTGGAGGTCACACCCGACTTCCTCGAACAAACCATTCTGGACTATCGCCAGAAGGGGTACACCTTCATATCCATTGACGAACTTTCATCCCTACACACTACCCACTATACACTATCCACTAAAAAAAACATCTGTATGACCTTCGACGATGGCTACCAAGACAACTACGACATCGCCTATCCCCTGCTGAAACGCCTCGATGTCCCCTTCGCCGTCTATGTCACCACCGGCTTCATCGACAACCGCCTCCCCATGTGGTGGTACCTGGACGAGCAACTTGGAATTAGCTCCGAATCTCTCAAATCCTTTGATGCCGACCCCCTCTGCACCATCGGTGCCCACACCGTCAGCCACCCCCGCCTCGACACCCTTTCACTCGACGACCAACAGAAAGAGATAGCACAATCCCGTCAGGAACTGGAGGCCCTCCTCGGCCATCCCGTCCACCATTTCTCCTACCCCCACGGGGCCTATAATGCCGACACCCTCACCATCGTCAAACAACAATCCTTCCGCACCGCCCTCTGTGCCTGGGGAGGCGCCGTCCGACGCGGAACCACCCCCCTGACATTGCCCCGCATCGAACTTAAACAGCCATAATCATACAAATAACGAATGAAAAAAATCGGCAACGGAATCAAAGATAAACTGTCCGTCATCATACTCTCCTATGCTCTCGATGACGACATCTACAACCTCAACAAGCAGGCTATAGAGTCACTGCTTGCTTCGGAGACTTGGCCATCCGGACGTCTCCAAATACTTCTCATCGAGAGCAACAAAGAGAATCCCTATCAGTACCCTTACCCAAACGTGGATGTATTGATACCCAACGAGAAGTTTGGATTCCACCGCTTCTTCAATATTGGTATTGAGCACACCGACGGCGAATACATCGCCTTCTGCAACAACGACATCATCTTCCACAAAGGTTGGTTCAGCGCCATCCGCGAAGTGGCCGACAACCGCCAAAGATTCCTCTGCTTCTCGCCTATCGACGACAGTGGCAACTACCCAAAGATGACCCCGGAAGCACTACCCCGCGACAAAGCCTATTATCGTGGCTGGGAACATCAAAAACACTTCGCACCCTGGTGTTTTGTGTGGAAACGGGAAGTGTTCGACATTACAGGTCCTTTCGATGAAACCGTAGACTTCTACGGTGCCGACTGCGATGAACAGAACATGATGAGCCGCAACGCGCTATGGAGTGTGGTATGTACAAAATCGGTGGTGAATCATTTGGCAGGGCAGACTGCCATTGTGAAACAATCCGGCAAAGGCGACAAATACCGTATCACAGACTACGACAAATATCCTCTGACCGAATTCGAAAAAACACACAACTACCCCCTCTGGATATACGATGACTACCGATTCTACGAAGGCTACCAGAAACTGAAAAAGAAATGGGGTCTAGACAACACAAACAAATGGCTGCAACGGAAAATCACCCAATACCCCATCCTGAACTTCCGTCCGCTGACTCGCCTCCTGTTTACAAAACGCATGAATCACATCTTCTGCCGACTGAGAGGAATAAAACCCTAATACATGTATAACGACCATTCCATCTCATTCGTCTCTTTTGCCAACAGCCGCTATGCGTCCCAAACCCGTATCAAACGTGAGGCTGAAGAGATGCACCTTTTCGACCACATATATGTGGGAGACGAAAAAATGCTTGAGCCTTGGTATTTTGAGAAATACAAAGACCGCTGGCCCGAACGCAGCTTTGGCTACTGGCAATGGAAACCTTATCTCATCCGACGCGTCATGGATCGCATGGAGGAAGGCGACTTCCTCGTCTATGCCGACGCAGGTTGCACCCTCAATCCCCGAGGCATTCCACGTCTGAAAGAATACCTGCACATGGTGGAGGAAAGCCCATGCGGTGTGCTGGGATTCGACCAGCATTTCCGCGAGGCGGAATGGACCAAGGCCGACCTCTTCGACTACTTCGGTGTCCTAGGCGACCCCAAATACATGGACCACGGACAGGTAGCTTCAGGTTGCATCATCATCCACAAGAAGCCCGCTTCGCAGCGTCTTGTCGATGAGTGGCACTACATCATGCACTTCCACCACGACCTGGCCACCGATTCGCCTTCCAAACTGCCAAACGTGCCTAACTTCCAAGAGAACCGCCACGACCAGAGCGTCTTCTCACTCCTGATGGTCAAATACGGCGGTGTGGAACTCCCCGTGGAGGAGTTCTTCACCGAAGGCGACTGGGAGGAACTAAAAGACTATCCCATCTGGGCCACTCGCAAACGCATGAAGAAGCGCACATGGCAAAAAGAGATAAACTATCGCATCAAGAAAATGATTCAACTAGTTAAATAAACATATGGAAGCTTACATCACATTCTGCAATACGGCCAATTACCTTGAGGGACTAATGGCTACGTGGCTCTGTCTCCGTGACACTGGCACCACTTTCCCTTTTTATGCCCTGTTACCAACAAAACTCATCCAAGAATGTCCTAATGAGGTAACAAATCTGAAAAAAGAAGGAATCAATATCATTGAATACAACCGACCTGTTGTTGTCCCTCAAGAACTCATTGATAACAACACAAAAGCAGGGAACCTACGAGGAAATCAATGTTACGACAAATTATTGGTTTTCGAACAAACCCAGTTCGAAAAAGTCGTTTACATAGATACCGATATTTATATCCTTCATTCTTTAGACCGTCTATTTGATATGCCACACATGTCAGCTATGATTGCCGGAAAAAGCTATCCTGGTAATGAAGACTGGGTGGACCTTTCTGCTGGCATTCTTACCATCGTCCCAAAAGCGGGAATGGTAGCAGAACTAATGAAAAAAGTTCCCGAGGTAATTGAAAAGGGCGGTGCATTGGGAGACATGAGCATACTGCAGACCTACTATTACGATTGGCCACAACATCCAGAATTGGACATGGGTGAAAAATATGGGGTGATGTCCTATTATGCTCATTATTTTGAGAAACATTTAGGATATCATTACACCAACGATATAGACGATCCCAAGTCGGTCGCCATTATCCACTACGCCAGCGAAAAGAAACCCTGGATGCAGCATTGGTCACCCCTCTCGGTACTAAAACAGGAATTGCAACTGGCTGCGCTCCGACTCCTACATAAACGCAACACCGACGCCGTGTTGCTGGAATACAAACACTTGGTGCGCAAAGCCAGGAAACTTCTCTACGCCAAATGAGTCTACGTACCCTTTACCGCCGCTACCGCAATCCGCTGACCTCCACCGACGGGCACATCCTCTATTACAACTGGTGGAACAAACAGCCTGCCGACGAGATATGGTTCACCAGTTTCCTACAAAAGAGAGGCTTTCTTGAACGTTATCCTAAGACCCGCTTTGTCTTTTTCTCCAGTCTTGGCAACTTGAACCTGCTCCATCTAGATGCAATAATTCACCCCTGCACCCATAACCGCAAACGTCTCTATTTCAACGGTGAGAACAACCATTACCCCGGATTCGCCCCATACCTGCACAACCTCCTCGACCATAAAGCCATCAACTTCAGTCTCGGCTTCGACTACACCGACGACCCACGATACATGCGTTTCCCCTTGTGGATACTGGAAATGTTTCCCCCAGCATCTACCGAGCAGGACATCCGTCGCATCTGCGACCAGCTGAGCCACCAGAAATGGGACGCTGCCACACGCAGCCGCTTCTGCGCCTTGGTCTCCGGCAACCGCGGTCCCAACGACCCTGGGGCACAGCGGCGTACACGACTGGTCGGGAGCCTCAACTCCATCGCCACCGTCGACTGTGCCGGAAAACTCCTTCACAACACCGACGAGCTGAAGACTAAATACAACGACAACAAAGCCGAGTTCCTGAAGCAATACCGCTTCTACATCTGCCCGGAGAACGCCTCGGTCGAGGGCTACGTCACCGAGAAACTCTTCCATTGCATAGGCTCCGGCTGCATTCCCATCTATTGGGGCGCCAACGGCAACCCTGAGCCTGAAATGCTCAATCTCGACGCCATCCTTTTATGGAACCCTAACGGAGACAACAACGCTTTGCTTCAACAGATAGCGGAACTGCAAAACAATTACACCCGCTACCGCGAGTTCTTCGAACAGCCCCGCCTCAAAGACGACGCCTGGCAGGTGGTAGCCACCTACTTTAATAACCTAGAACAACACATCGACGCCCTCTTCAAATCATGAGCCCACACCTTTCCATCATCATACCTGCCTACAACGCAGCAGCCTACCTGCAGCCATGTCTTGACAGTATCTTCTCGCAAGAATATGCTGACTTCGAGGTTATTGTCGTCGACGATGGCAGCACTGACGGTACCGCCACCCTGCTGGAAAGCCACCCCAAGGTGAAAGTCATCCGCCAAGAGAACCAAGGGATGAGTACCGCCCGCAACCGAGGCATCGAAGAAGCCCGGGGCGAATACATCCTCTTTGTGGACAGCGACGATCTCCTCACCGAGGGCGCCCTTGCCACACTGGCCTCCGAACTCACCGGCGAGGACATCATCGGATTCAACGCAAAAAAACTGCACGAGGATACCGGTGAATACTCCTACCACCCAACCGTTAGCGAACCCGAAAGCCGCGACGGCTGGACCTACTTCTGCCGCCACCGCCTGGAGGCCACGGACATACACTTCGTTTGTATCTGGCAACGGGCCTACCGTCGCCAGTTCCTGATAGACAACAACCTGCGCTTCGCCGACGGCATCCTCCGCGCCGAGGACGACCTCTTCACCACCCAAGTCATGCTCGCCGCGAAAACGCTGAGAACCATCACCCCCTGCCTGTACATATATAGGATACGCGCGAACAGCATCACCACCACCGTCGACCGTCGCCGCTTCGACGACAGCCTGCGTGTGCAACGCCTGCTCGCCGACCTCTTCATCCCCCTCCAGGACGTGGACAAAAAGGCCATCTACCGAGTGTTGGCCTCGAACTACATCAACCTCTTCTCACGAAAAACGAAGAACCTCTACGGCAACATCGACCGCGAGATGCAACGGTGGGTCGACTGGCGGCAGTTCCGCACCGTCTGCCTCACCCCCCGCCACCGCCGCCTCTACCACCTCATCCGCATCCACCCCTCCCTGTTCCGTTTTTATGAACTTTTAACACGATAACCACGACTGACAAAATGGCAGTCATGTACCTACCATCCCCTTATCAACTCCTTACCAACTCCTACCCAACTCCTACCAAAGTAGGTGTTGATAGGGTGAAAATAGGGTTTTGGAACTGACAAAATGGCAGTCGGCCCCCTCTGAGATATGCTTTTCACATCGATCGAATTCATGGTTTTCCTGCCGGTGGTCTTCACCCTCTACTGGGTGTTGCGGCGGCAGGTGCGCTGGCAGAACCTGCTGGTTGTTGCGGCGAGCTATGTGTTCTACGGCTGGTGGGACTGGCGGTTCCTGCTGCTCATTGCCTTTACCACCGCCTGTTCCTACGCCAGTGGCCTGATGATCAGGCCCGAAAGCAGCCGCCGGCGCAACCTGGCCGTCATGTGGACCAACATCGGGCTGAACCTGGGCATCCTGGGACTGTTCAAATACTACGACTTCTTCGCCTCCGAGTTGGCCCGGATGCTGGGCTGCAGCGGCGACAGCGTGATGCTGAACCTGATACTGCCTGTGGGCATCTCGTTCTACACCTTCCAGGCGTTGAGCTATAGCATCGATGTCTATCGGGGCAAGATAGCCCCGACGAAAGATGCCGTGGCCTTCTTCGCCTACGTCAGTTTCTTCCCCCAGCTGGTGGCGGGTCCCATCGAGAGGGCCACGAATCTGCTGCCTCAGTTCCTGAGGGAGAGGAAGTTCGACTATGCGATGGCCGTCGACGGCGTGAGGCAGATGCTGTGGGGATTCTTCAAGAAGGTGGTCGTGGCCGACAACTGCGCCGTCTTTGTGGACAAGGTGTGGGGCGACATCGGAGCCTATGGCAGCCCCGACCTCGCCGTGGCCGCAGCGCTGTTCTCCATCCAGATCTACTGCGACTTTTCCGGCTACAGCGACATAGCCATCGGCTGTGCCAAGCTGTTTGGAATCAAACTGATGCGCAACTTCAACGTACCCTACTTCAGTCGCGACATTGCCGAGTTCTGGCGTCGTTGGCATATCAGCCTCACCACCTGGTTCCGCGACTACGTATACATCCCCCTCGGGGGTAGCCGCGTGGAGAAGTGGAAGGTGGTGCGCAACACGTTTATCATCTTCCTTGTCAGCGGATTCTGGCATGGCGCCAACTGGACCTTCCTGGCCTGGGGTGCTTTCCACGCCTGCCTCTTCCTGCCCCTCATCCTGATGGGCAAGAACCGCAAGTACACCGACAC
>Ga0326513_10003247_pt1 | contig 11846 bp, 6 predicted proteins | sample 2_2465_0518_D_FD_203654 | JGI IMG/M metagenome (GOLD analysis project Ga0326513, IMG submission 203654) | Bovine rumen microbial communities from UC Davis, California, United States - 2_2465_0518 | ecosystem: Host-associated > Mammals > Digestive system > Stomach > Rumen | place: USA: California... | reverse complement strand
CCAGCAGAAGAACTGTACCAGTCCCACCTGCCAGAAGGCGGCGGGCGCCTTCTTCAGCAGCACGAACCAGTTGGCGCTCTCCTCCTTCTGTGCCGTCGTCCCGTTATACTCGGCATAATCCTCGGGGGTCCACTCCTTCACCTTCACCGTGGTGTAGATGACGCACAGGATCAGGATGGCCGCCCCGATGTAGAACGAGTAGATGACCGAGTCGGGCACCACCCCCGTCGCCGCCGTGTTGGCAATGCCGATGGCGGTGAAGAGGAAGGGGAATACGAAGCCCACGATGCCGCCCGCATTGCAGAGGAACGACTGTATGCTGTAGGCCTTCACCTTCTGCGGCTCGTTGACCATGTCGCCCACGAGCATCTTGAAGGGCTGCATCGCCATGTTGATCGAGGTGTCGAGGAACATCAGTGCACAGGCGCCGAACCACAGGGCGGCACCCACCGTCAGTCCGAACGAGCCCGCGTTGGGCAGCAAACACATCACCAGCACCGCTGCCGCCGCGCCCACGAACAGGTAGGGGATGCGCCGTCCGAAGCGCGTCCAGGTCTTGTCGCTCAGCGAGCCGACGATGGGTTGCACCAGCATGCCCATAGCGGGCGGTAGCACCCAGAACCAACTCAGCGTGTGGGGGTCGGCTCCCAGCGTGGCGAAGATGCGGGAGATGTTTGCACTCTGCAGAGAATAGGCTATCTGCACGCCAAAGAACCCGAAGCTCAGGTTCCACAGTTTCCAAAACGACAAATCAGGTTTCTTTCTCATATTTTCTTTTTTTTCCTTTTTTTTATTCAAACACCTTCCGCGCCGCCCGTCGGTCGCCCGTAGGCACGGCTACATAGACCCCTGCGCGCCCCGCGTCACCCTTCAGTCGCCGTCCCAGCAGGTCGTAACGGTGGGTTGCGCCCGTCGCAGTGCGGTGCGTCTGCCCCACCCCGGCGTCGCCGCCCAGGAAGTCCTTCAGCACGTAGAGTGCAGGCAGGGCGCGATGCGTACTGTTGTTCCACAGTCCGCGGTTGATCCATCCCCTCAACACGGGCGACGCGCTGGCGCCGTTGCCGTTCTCCTCGGGAAACCACCAGTAGAGTCCGCTCACCTGCTCGTGCTTCTTCAGCTCGGCTATCAGGTCCCGCGCGAAGGCAGCCTGTCCTTCCGGCGTGATGGGCCAGGTCGAAGAGAAGTCGTAGTCGATGCCGCTGCCTTTCTCCGGCTGCCACTGGTAGTAGTAGGCCGTCTCCACGATCTGCACCTTCTTGTCGGGGAAGTTCGTCTTCAGTTTCGTCAGCGCCGTCGAGAGCGTCGCGAGCCCGTTATGCCAGAACGGATAGTAGCTCAGTCCGATCACGTCGTAATCGACCGTTGCCAGTCGCTTGTAGATGCCCACCAGCACGTCGGGCATGCCCGCCCGCTCCGTGTGGATGATCACCTTCGCCTCGGGGCAGACCTCGCGACAGGCCTTCACCGCCTGTTGGAGCAAGGCCGTGAAGCGCGGCCAGTTCGCATCGCTGCCCGTATAGCAGCGGTTGCTCGTCGTGCCCTCGGCGCCCCACAGCATGCCGTAGGAGATCTCGTTGCCCGTCTGGATAAAGTCGGGCGCAGCCCCCGCCTCCACCAGCGTCTGCAGGCACGTCTTCGTATAGTCATAGACCCTCGTCGCGAGCTGTTCGTCGTTGAGCGTGAGCCACGCCTTGGGCGTCCACTGCTTCGCGGGATCCGCCCACGTGTCGCTATAATGGAAGTCCAGCAGAAACGCGAAGCCCTCGGCCTTGATGCGCTTGCCCAGCCGCGTCACATAGTCCATATCCTGACACACCTGCGGGTCGCTGTCGCCGCTCGGATCCACGAAGAGGCGCACGCGCAGGGCGTTCCACCCCACCTCCTCGCTCTTCATGTATTTCATCACGTCGCTGATCTTAGTTCCCTTCTGACTGTAGTAGTTCACCTTTCCGTCTTCATATTTCTGCAGCGCGGAAATGTCGCCCCCCACATAGAGCGTTCGCTGCGCAGCGCAGAAAGCCAGTGCCCACAGGGCTACGCAGGATAGTAGTATTCTCTTCTTCATCGTCATATCGTTTTTAGTTGATGCAAAAGTAATAAAAATCGCGGAAGATGCAAACGTTTGCATCTCAATTTTTAAGAATTTTATAAATAATGGCGTACAAAATGTATAAAATAACATAACTTTGCACAGAAATTACTAATAGTCCGTGTGAATGGACATGGCTAAAAACGCAAACAGATAATATACACTAACAACAATAATAACTTTAATTAAATGTAATGATGAAGCAGGTAAACATTAGAATTCCGTTCAGGATGCTTGCCCTTTTCTTGGGTCTGTTCCTGACGATGGGAGCCTTTGCACAAATTACTGTAAAAGGCCATGTGAAGGATTCGAGTGGTGACCCCGTGATTGGTGCAACCGTCCGCGTGGTGGGCACCCAAGTAGCCACTATCACTGACTTCGATGGTATCTTTACGCTCAAAGCCCAACAGGGGGCCAGTATCTCAGTCACGTATGTAGGTTTCCAGACCGCTACCGTCAAGGCAGCGCCCAATCTGGAGATCACACTACAGGATGATGCAGCCGTACTCGAAAATGTGGTTGTCATCGGTTATGGACGTGCCAAGAAGAGCGACTTGACCGGTTCTGTCACAGCAATCAAGCCTGACGATCAGAATCATGGTCTAAACATTAACGCTCAGGACATGATTCAAGGTAAAATTGCTGGTGTAAACGTCACCCCTGGCGACGGTACTCCTGGCGGTGGTGCACAAATCCGTATCCGTGGTGGTTCATCACTAAATGCCAGCAACGACCCTCTGATTGTCATCGATGGTCTAGCCATGGACAACTATGGTGTTCAAGGTTTGGCCAACCCTCTATCAATGGTTAATCCTAACGATATCGAGTCATTCACTGTATTGAAGGATGCCTCTGCCACAGCCATCTATGGTAGCCGCGCATCTAACGGTGTGATTATCATTACCACAAAGAAAGGTCGTGCTAACCAAAAGCCTACCTTTAATTATAGTGGTAATGTGTCTATTTCTACCAAGAAGAAGACAATCGATGTGATGGATGGTCCGGAATATACCAATTTCATCCGCAACCTCTACGGTGAAGAGAGCAATGCATACAAAGCCCTTGGATATCTTGACGCCAACGGCAATAAGCAGTATGCTAATACCGACTGGCAGGATGAAATCTTCCGTACAGCCATCTCTACTGATCACAACCTGACCATGTCTGGCGGCTTGAAGAACATGCCATATCGCGTTTCGGCAGGTTATACCAATAACCAAGGTATTGTGAAGACCTCCAAATTTGAACGTTTCACGGGTAGCTTCAGTATCTCTCCCAGTTTGCTGGAAGACCACCTGAAACTGAACATCAATGGTAAGGGTATGATTGCCAAGAACCGTTATGCTGACGGTGGTGCAGTTGGAGCTGCAGTATGGATGGATCCTACTAAGCCTGTAACAGCAGAGAATGACATTTACAAAGATTACTTCGGGGGGTATGTTCAATGGTACACAAAGGCTAAGTATGATGGTGCAGACAGCTGGCAATACACCAAAAACAGCAATGCCACCAGTAACCCTGTCGCATTGTTAGACCAGAAGAACGACCGTGCTACCTCCAAGTCCTTAATCGGTAATATTGAAGCAGACTACTCTATTCACGGTTTTGAGGATTTACACCTGCACATGAATGCAGCAATGGACGTTTCCTCTGGTGAACAGGATAACGATGTCAGCCGTTACTCTGCTACTAACAACTACTATGGATGGACAGGCTGGAATACCATGGATACCTATAACCTCCAGCTTTCGCTCTATGCACAGTATATGAAGGAATTCGCGAAGATTCACCACTTTGACGTGATGGCTGGTTATGAGTGGCAGCATTTCCATAAGAAGACTGATTGGTACGGTTATGGATCAATTCCCTTGGACAACACAAAGAATCCTGGCGGCAAGCAAGATGCCCCTGCCGATGAGGATGTGACTCAATACAAGACCGAGAATTATCTCGTATCCTTCTTTGGACGCCTCAACTATACGCTAATGGATCGCTATATGCTGACCTTCACACTGCGTGCCGATGGTTCGTCGCGTTTCAACTGGATGAAAGAAAATCCTAACCAGCAATGGGGTTACTTTCCTGCTCTTGCATTGGCTTGGCGCATGAAAGAAGAGTCATTCCTTAAGAACATTGACTTCCTGAGCGATGCAAAGCTACGTATGGGTTGGGGTATTACTGGACAGCAGGAAGGTATTGGAGACTACACCTACATTCCTGTTTACCTTCCGAACACGAATACGCATGCACTCTATCCCGTTTTAGGCGATGGAACGACCTATCGTCCCGAAGCTTACAACCCACAGCTTACATGGGAAAAGACGACTACATGGAATGCCGGTATCGATCTGTCATTCTTGAACAATCGCGTTGAGTTTAGCTTTGACTGGTATTATCGCAAGACCAAGGATTTGATTAATACCGTGTATGTAGCAGCCGGTTCAAATTTCCGCAATAAGGTGACCAGCAACATTGGTTCGCTGCACAACACTGGTTTCGAATTCATGACTACTGTACGTCCTATCCAGACTAAGGACTGGCACTGGGAGGCAACCTACAACTTCACCTATAACCACAATGAAATCGATGAGCTCATTAGTGGACAGGGAACAGACTACTTCGTAGAGACTGGTGGTGGTGGTACAGGTACTGGTGGTACTGTACAGGCTCACACTGTTGGACATTCAGCCAGTGCTTTCCATGTCTATCAACAGGTATATGATCAGAACGGAAATCCTGTTCCAAACACCTTTGTTGATCGCAATGGCAATGGTTATCTGGATAGTGGTGACAAGTATTACTATTACAAGCCAGCTGCGGATGTAGTGATGGGTCTTTCATCCAAATTGCAATATAAGCAGTGGGACTTCGGTTTCTCTATGCGAGCCAGCTTGGGCAACTATGTATATAATAATGTTGCAGCTGGTGGTATGAACGTCGGCGCAGGTGCCGTTTACACATTAGGTTTCTTGGGTAACCGTCAGACCGACGCTGTCAGTCGCGGATTTACCAATCCCACAGAGCAGCAGTACTACTCCGACTACTTCGTTGAGAATGCTTCGTTCCTGAAGCTTGACAACATCACTTTAGGATATAGTTTTGAAAAGCTCTTCGGTGCCCCCATCGGCGGACGTATCTATGCAACAGTTCAGAACGTACTCACTGTCACAAAGTACACGGGCATCGACCCTGAGGTGGCCAGTGGTATCGGTGGTGACATGTATCCCCGTCCATTCACAACTATCATTGGTACAAGTCTGAATTTCTAAAAAAGAAACAACGTTAAAGCTTTAAAAGTAATATGACTATGAAACTGAAATATATATTACCAACAGCTGCCCTTCTCTGTGGAGTAGTCTTCACTTCCTGTGTGAAAGACTTAGAGGTGGAAAACATCAATCCGCAGCAGGTGTCTGAATTCAACGAAGACTATATCTTTAATAAGATCTATGGTAACATGGTACTCACCGGTCAAACAGGTCCTAACGGAAGCAATGACTTGGATGATATCGATGAAGGTACTTCTAATATGATTCGCCAGTTGTGGAATGCGAACGAACTGACCACTGACGAGGCTCATTGTATTTGGAACGATCCTGGTCTGCCCGAATTTAACCACAACTCATGGAGTAATACCCACCCCATGATGAAAGCGTTATATTATCGTCTGATATTTGGTGTGACACTCTGCAACTTCTATCTTGACAATGCAAAAGACCAAGATGCAGCTACCAAGCAGAAGCGTGCCGAGGCCCGTTTTATGCGTGCCCTGCACTATTATTATCTCATGGATTTGTATGCTAACCCACCCTTCCTTACAACCGTATCAAACGAAGCTGCTCAGCAAATTCAGCGTGCTGACCTCTTTAATTTCCTGGAGAGCGAGTTGAAGGATATCATTGGTGAAGGTGCCAATGATGAGATCTTGGCTGATGCAAAAACGGTGCAATACGGTCGTGCCGACAAGGCTGCTGGCTATCTGTTATTGGCTCGTATGTACTTGAATTCAAAAGTATATACTAACAAGGAGCGTTGGACGGAAGCTCAGACATATGCTGATAAGACCATTGCATCAGGCTATTCTTTGTGTACGACTCCATCGCCGAATGGTTTTAGCGCTTATCAGCTGCTTTTTATGGGCGATAACAACGAAAACGGTGCAGAGAATGAGATTATCCTTCCTGCTCTCCATGATGGTGACAAGACACAAACCTGGGGTGGCAGTTTGTACTTGATTGCTGCTATGGGCAATGACAAGGTTTCAACTGCTGATCTTTTTGGTTTGCAAACGGCTGATGGCAAGGCTATTACCGGCTATGGCACGTCTGAGGCATGGGGTGGTATTCGTTGCCGCAAGCAGTTTGTACAAAAGTTCTTCGCAGGTGCAACCACCGATGCCGCAGTTCCTCAGGGAACGCTGAAAGATTGTGTGAAGGCGGCCGGTGATGACCGCGCACTCTTCTATACAAAAGGACACACGCTTTCTATAACTGACGAGACCAACTACGAAAAGGGATTTGCTTATATTAAGTTCAACAACATCCATTCGGATGGTTCTGCAGGCCATCATGCTAAGGGACAGTATGTTGACACTGACTTCCCCATGTTGCGTTTAGCAGAAGCATACCTGATTTCTGCTGAAGCTGATGCCCGTCAGCATGGAGGTACTTGCACATCTGTCGGCAATCAGCGTATCAAGGATCTTCATACCCGTGCCAACATCAAGCCATCTAACCCTCTGTACAGTAAAACAACCTTCACACTTGATGACATCATTAACGAGTGGGCACGCGAATTTGGCTTCGAGGGTCAACGCCGTATGCACTTGATTCGTTTCGGATTGTATGGTGGTCAGAGTAACTATACTTGGGAATGGATGGGTGGTTCTAAGAACGGAACTCCGTTTAATGCTCGCTTCAACATCTACCCGATTCCTGACAGCGAGTTGAACGCTAACCCCAACATGAAACCGAATTACAAATAAGAAACCAATAATTATTGCATTATGAAGAAGTTTAAAATATGGAGTTCTCTTCTGTTGAGCATGCTACTACTTGTAGCATGTGAGGCCGACCGTGACTCTAATCCGGTTATCAATACAAACGGAACATCAGCATCTTTCAGTCTGAACACTCCTGTGCAGTCTGAACAGTATATTGATTTGGAAAACAACTCAATATATCTGACTTGGTCAAATCCAGACTATGGCTATAACGCCATTGCCACCTATAAGATTCAGATTGGTTTGGTACAAGCTGACGGTTCTATCAAGTGGAACACGAGAAAAGTCAAAGGCGATGATGGACACTTTGTTGATACGGGTGAACCCGACTACATCGTAAGTACCTTTAATACTTGTAAAGCTGAAATCAGTGGCAAGAACATTGCTATGGACATCAATCAGATAGATGGTCTGGAAAAAATTGACGATTGGGAAACAGGTGGATTTGAACTGTTGAACCAAGCTTATCGTGAAATAGCTGTGCGCGTTCGTGCAAGTATCAATGTCACATCTTCTCAAGAAGTGGAAGGAACCGATGTCTATTCAAATCCCGTGACCTTCAAGTACATGCGTTCCTATAAGATTATCAAGCTTCCGGCAAAGTTGTACGTTGTAGGCAATTATAACAGTTGGCTGGAACCTGTTGAAAAGAATGAAGAGGCTTATAAGGAATGGGCTATAGATGAAACAGAGATTGGCAGCAATGTCTTCCATGGCGTCATTAATATTGATTACGCCAATCCACAATTCCGTTTCTACAAAGGACTAACAGGTTGGGATGGCGACGATTCTTGGGGACCTCAAGAAAAAGATGAAGGCATAGAAGCTGGATTTGATGACGATGGAAACTTCCCGAACGACGACTTCAGCGATGGTGCCATTATGGAAGGTAAGGGTTCTTGGGTATTCAAGGGTTTCCCTGGTGGCAAGATCGACATGACTGTTGACTTGAATGCAGGAACTGTTAAGTTCAAAGTCGTAGATGACGAAGAATAAAGATATTTACAATAAACTTTCAAGAATATGAAGAAGATTAGTTTATACATAATGGCTCTTTTAACTGTGGGTTTAACCGCATGTAAAGAGGATATAGAGTCGGCTGTACCAGTGCAACCGACCCCTCAGGAGAGCATCCTTAAAGCGGACGACGTTATATTCACGCCTGCATCTATCACCTCCATTGATCTCAGAGATGTAAAAACCAACGATGCTCCTATCTCGCTTGGCTCAGTTTCTGTCAAAGCGGGAGCTATGTCCAGTGGAATGAGCCTAAAGGCTGTGGTACAGATTGCCAAGGCTGCAGACTTCTCTGATGCTGAACTGTTGGAAGCCGAAGATATGGATGACTCTTACGAGATTAAGATCTTGCCCAGCAAGTTGCAATCACTCTACATTGACGAATTTACTCTGGATCCTAATCCTACTACGCTCTTTATGCGTACCAACCTCTATACTGTCGTTGGCGAAGAGAGTCAGGCCAGCATCGGCGATCCAAGAACCTCTTTCTTTGGTACCTATACGGTTGCTTTCCAACCTTACGATGATGGCGTTCGGATCTCTAATTCATACTACGCTATCGTTTTGGATCTTGATGGTAATTATCAAGAGATAAAGTGCACACACAAAGAGACAGAGGATAATCCCAGCACAAATGTGTATGACAACCCTATTTTCGAGGTTGAGATTGAAGCGCTGAAGGATGCGAACAATATTCGCAAAGAAACCAAGTATGCCTTTGTTGCTGCGGAGGATTTGGGTGAATACAAGACAGATGCCAGCGTACTGTTTGGTGATGGTGAGAATAAAACCATGGTCAAAGGGGGATCGTTCTTTGTAGGTCATGACGATGATGATGCTTTCAAGTACATTGTCACTATAGACATGAAAAATCTTACCATCATCGCTGAGCCTGTAATACAGTTCTATTGCTACTATCTCTATGCCAATACTGGTGCTAACATGGCGGTCGAGAATCCTGAAACCAGCAGGAACTATATGTTCTACAAGACGGATGTCACTACATTTAACTATACCACCTTCTGGCCCAACAACAATAATGGCAAGTCATACTTTAGTGTGAAGATCTGGGAACGTGAGGCCATGCTGAAGAATGGTACTACTAAAACATGGGGATTTGATGGCAAGGCTACTGCTCCCCGTCAGGAAAGCGGCAAGTTCGCCCAGCCAGGCCAGTGGATAGGTCCTGTCACAGAAGGCTGGTACACATTTACCATCAACATGGATGATGATAAGAAAATCCATACTTATCAGTGGACAGCGATAGAAGCTCCAACTGTAGAGTATTCTCAAATTAGTATTATCGGTACTATTAATGGCTCTAATTGGGATAAGGACTTTGACCTGACGCAGTGCAAGAAGGCACCTCATAACTGGTATTTGCTGGACTTCGAAATAACCGGGAATGCCGAATTAAAGTTCCGTGCCAACCACAACTGGGATACAAAAGACTGGGGTGGAGACGGTAGCCAGCCTATTAGTCAGGTTAACTACACATTACCTATTGGAACTGAGAATATAAACGTTCCAGCAGGAACCTACGACCTCTATCTGAATGACATAACAGGTAATTGGTCGATATTGAAGAAGTAAAAAAGTACTTTATTAGACTAAAACTTTCAACAGGCAGGACCTCTTGTGGTATCTGCCTGTTGCTTATTCTTAAGTGATTGCGTAAACGATTGCACAACGACTTTAAACAAATTTATTCTCTCTTTGCAACACGTTTGCATTTAAATAGTTACCTTTGCCTTCGAAAACCGAACAAAACAACAAAAGTCATAGTATTAAACAACATTATCACAAATTAAAAACTGAACGATTATGAAAAAAACTTTTACACTAATGCTTATGTGCTTGCTGGCAATCGCTGCTCAGGCAAAGATTACCATCTACGTACAGTGTGAAACAGCTCCATTCCTGTGGACATGGGAACCTAAAGGAGGTACATTCGACAATGTCGGCGATTGGCCTGGCGCCCTTCAGTTTACAGAGAAGTACACCCATCCTGATACTGGTGAGACATTCTGGATGTATGCATTCCCCGATGAGATCACCCAGATCAGCTTCCTGTTCAACAACGGCGAAACGCCTACCAAACAGACCACTGACTTAAGTGGCGTGACTTCTGACCGTTATTTCATCCTGGCTTGGGACGATGGCGAGGGTAATGTCAGCCTGAAGGACATCACAGAAGACTATATAGAGGTTCCTGACGCAGAGATTACTTCTTGCGGCATCTCTGGAAGCCACAACGGATGGGCTCTGCCTGAAGGCTCTGACCTGACCGTAGTTGAAGCCGGCAAGGTTTACAGCTTCACAGCAACAGCTGAAGGACTCGGCACAAGCGAGTGGGAGTTCAAGTTCCGTCCAAACGGACTGTGGTTGGGCTATAGTGACTTCAGCTATGATGGCGGCGCAGCCCCCGAATGGCTTGCCGATAATAATGGCAACTTCTTCATCAACTTCACAGAGAGCAATATTAAGTCTGTTACTTTCACACTTACATGGGGTGGCGGTAAGGATGCCAGCAAGAACTGGACGCTGAAGGCTGAGGCTACCTTCAATGAAGGTGAAGCACCTGACGCAACGATCACTTCTTGTGGTATCTCAGGAAACCACAATGGTTGGGCTCTGCCTGAAGGCTCTGACCTGACCGTAGTTGAAGCCGGCAAGGTTTACAGCTTCGCAGCAAAGGCTTCCGACTTAGGTATTGCTGAGTGGGAGTTCAAGTTCCGTCCCAATGAACTTTGGTTAGGCTATAGTGAGGTCACCTTCGACCCCGCAGCTCCCGAATGGCTCACCGATAATAATGGCAACTTCTTCATCAACTTCACAGAGAGCAATATTGAAGCTGTAATCTTCACGCTTACATGGGGGGGCGGTAAGAGTGCCACCAAGAACTGGACGCTGAAGGCCGAGGCAACCACAGCCGCTAACATCGCTATTGCTAAGAGCGAGAACCTTGCTAACATGGTTATCTACAACCTGCAGGGTCAGCGCATCCAGGCTGGTTTCCGTGGCATCGCTGTCAAGAACGGTCGTAAGATGATTATGAAGTAATTAACAACCTCATCTCTAATAAAACATAGGAGAGGCGGGTGCGCATGAAAGCGTGACCCGCCTCTTCTTGCCCGCCCGGATCGCCCCCGGTTCCCCCGAAACCAGCCCGCAAACAGCATTTTCGGCGCTATTCTTTTGTTGTTTCGTTTTTTTTGCCTATCTTTGCCGATTATTTACGTAAACAACTATTATTATGGCTCGTATTAACAACCATCTTGTAATCATGGCAGGCGGCGTAGGTAGCCGTTTCTGGCCTATGAGCACGGCAGAATGTCCGAAGCAGTTTATCGACGTACTGGGCACGGGAAAGACGCTTTTGCAGCTTACCGTGGAGCGTTTCGGCTCACTTGTTGCCCCAGAGAACATCTGGGTAGTGACAAATGCGAAATATGCCGACATCGTGGCACAGCAGTTGCCCGACATACCTCGCTCCAACATCCTCTGCGAGCCCTGCCGCCGCAACACAGCCCCTTGCATCGCCTACGTCAGCTGGCGCATCAAGAAAAAAGACCCCAAGGCCAACATCGTGGTGACGCCCTCGGACCATATCGTGATGAACGTGCAGGAGTTCCAGCGCGTCATCGGTGACTGTATGAAGTTCACCGCCGACACCGATGCCATCGTGACCCTCGGCATGAAGCCGTCGCGTCCTGAGACTGGCTACGGCTATATACA